>Ga0214921_10010691_pt1 | contig 11304 bp, 8 predicted proteins | sample LL1505_MetaG_FD_177992 | JGI IMG/M metagenome (GOLD analysis project Ga0214921, IMG submission 177992) | Freshwater microbial communities from Lake Lanier, Atlanta, Georgia, United States - LL-1505 | ecosystem: Environmental > Aquatic > Freshwater > Lake | place: USA: Georgia | collected 2015-05-28
CACCTTGAATCTCCTGGAGGCCATCCGCTTCATGGAGCGCCCCATCCGCATCTACAACGCCGGATCCAGCGAATGCTTTGGTAATACCGGCGCTGTTCCCGCCGACGAGGACACCCCATTTCGCCCGCGCAGCCCCTATGCGGTCGCCAAGGCCGCCGCGTTCTGGCAGGTCGCCAATTACCGGGAGGCGTACGGGCTGTATGCCTGCTCAGGCATTCTGTTTAACCACGAGTCACCGCTGCGGCCGGAGCGCTTTGTCACGCAGAAGATCGTTGCCGCGGCCCGGCGCATCGCCGCCGGCAGTAAAGAGCGGCTGGAGCTCGGCGACACCTCCATAGAGCGCGACTGGGGCTGGGCGCCGGAGTATGTGGAAGCCATGTGGGCCATGTTGCAGCAAGAACGGGCCGATGACTACGTAATCGCCACCGGCGAAACCCGCCCCCTGACTTACTTCGTGGAACAGACCTTTGCGTGCTTGGGATTGGATTCGTGCGAACACGTTAGCAGCAACCCCGCACTGCGACGTCCGACCGACATACCCGTGAGCCGCGCAAGCGCCGCTAAGGCGCGGAAGGGTCTGGGGTGGAAGGCGCGCCACCATATCGACGACGTGGTGCGGATGATGGTCGAGGATTTCAGGGGCTGAGGTTTCTGACTACTGCGCCGCCCAGCCTCCGTCCATGTTCCACGCCACCCCGCGCACGTTGTCGGCTGCGGGTGAACACAGAAACACCGCCAGCGCGCCCAGCTCTTCGGGCGTGGTGAACTGCAGCGAGGGCTCCTTCTCCGCCAGCAGCAGGCGCTTGGCCTCATCGTTTGACACGCCCAGCGCTGCTGCTTTGGCGTCCACCTGTTTTTGCACCAGCGGCGTCAGTACCCAGCCGGGGCATATCGCGTTGCAGGTCACGCCGGTGGTCGCGTTCTCCAGCGCACAGACCTTGGTCAGCCCCACGATGCCGTGCTTGGCGGCCACATAAGCGGACTTTTCGGCCGACCCGACCAACCCGTGCACCGAGGCGATGTTGATGATGCGGCCCCAATTGCGCGCGCGCATGCCGGGGATGACCATGCGGCTGGCGTGGAAGGCGCTGCTCAGGTTAATGGCAATCACCGCGTCCCAGCGCTCGGTCGGAAAGTTTTCGATGCGTGCCACGTGCTGGATGCCGGCGTTATTGACCAAGATGTCCACGCCGCCAAAGGTGGCCTCTGCGTAGCGCACCATGTCCTCGATCTCGTCTGGTTTGCTCATGTCGGCGCCATGAAAGCCGACCCTCACGCCTAGCGCGGCCACCTCGGCCATGGGGCCGTCTTTGTCGCCAAAGCCGTTCATGACGATGTTGACGCCTTGGGCGGCCAGGGCCTTGGCCATGCCCAGGCCGATGCCGCTGGTGGAGCCGGTTATGAGGGCGGTCCTTTGAGATGAGGTGTGTGTTGTCATGTAGTAAGTACGATCAGGTTGGCATCTTGAATTGGCTTAGATTTTATGGAGGCCAATTGGTTTGACTGGAGACACTTGTCTCGCGGCTATTGGCAAGCCGACGATAGTAGTTCTCCAAAGCTTCGGCCGAGGGAATATAGCCAATGGAGCCAAGCAGTCAAATATCGTTGCACTATTGCACTATTGCACTATTGCACCTATTGCACTATTGCACCTATTGCACCTATTGCACCTATTGCACTATTGCACCTATTGCACCTATTGCAGGGTTGCCAGCTCCACGGATTCCCTGGCCGAGCCACGATCGGAATGGTGAATCAATGATGCAGGGCGCTCAGGCGGCCGATCAAACAAGGCTTGCTCCAGAGCGTCCAAGAAAAAGTCTGTGTGATCGAACTGCTCACCCGCCAACCCACAATCCTCCTGGCAAACACATCCACCACGAATGCCACATACAGCCAGCCTTGCCAGGTTGAGACGTAGGTGAAGTCCGAAACCCACAACTGGTTGGGCCGCTCGGCCTTGAACTGCCGGTTCACCCGATCCAGCGGGCATGGTGCGTTGGCTTTGAAAACAGTGATGCCTGCGACCTTGCCACGGCGTACGTCACTCAGGCCAAGCTGACCATCTAAATTACAGCGGGCCACCGCGCTGCCATGGCGGTTAAATTGCTTCCAGCCCTTTTCTGCCCCATGGATCTGCATGTTGGCGTGCCAGACCCGCTGGACTTGCGGGATCAGTCCATAACCCTCACAGCCTAGCGCCAGGCTGCGTGTTTCGGCTGAGTGCCGCCTTGCCGTTTGTGATGTGAATAAGCGTTGTAGTGGTGCGCCGCGGGTTTCGCAGGGTGCGGAATTTGATTGTCGCCTTGTGCCTCCGGAATGGCGTCTACGGGTAGTCCGATAAAAACAAATATGTTGCGGTGGCGTCGAAGGCTCAGACCGTTTCGTCCCTTTCGATTGCCAGCGTGTTACGAGAAACGGTACGGCAAAGCAAGCCATGGGATGCTGACGTTTGGTTTGGGCGCTGAGGTTGCCCTCGACGTCGCGCAGGAACTCGTAGTGAGTCAACTGCGAAAAAGCCATCGTCACGAACTGGCCTTTAAGGTAAAGTCTCAGTCTTGTAGGCCGTCAATATAAGTGAAAAAGTTGCTACACTGCAAAATTATTTGTAACCATCCCCGATTTGGTTATGATTATTCAAAGCTAACTTTATTTTTTCTTGATTTGTTCCTCAAATACACCCTCGACGTCCGCACTACGGGCGGGAGCTATGCGATAGCTATTGAGGAGTCCCGAACGTGAGTGAGAGTCGTTATGGAGATCAGGGAGTGGTTCGTTCAAGCGCGGTCAGATTTGATGCAGGTGCCACAAACTTTGCAATCTTGAACTCTGAGTCGGCGATGAGATGCCAGGGTGCGTTAGGGTATTCAAAGCATTCTCGAGGAACCTCAATCCTGCAGGTGCAAACCTCACCCAAGGTTGCCATACTTCTTTGTACTTTCGATGGCCAGCGTTATCTGGCGGATCAACTGGAATCTTTTGCCGCACAAACGCACTTCAATTGGGAGGTTTGGGCGTCCGATGACGGCTCGAAGGATGGCACCCAAGCTATCCTCAAAGCATACAAATCCAAATGGGAGAGCGGACGTCTCTCGATTCACTTAGGTCCCCGACAAGGTTTTGCTGCAAATTTTCTTTCGATAACTCGCAAAGCCAGCACCCAGGCGAATTACTTCGCCTTTTCTGATCAAGACGATATTTGGGAAGCGGACAAACTTCAACGAGCTATCGACCGCTTACAGGCCGTCCCAAGCAACGTGCCGGCCTTGTATTGTTCCCGGACGCGCGTGGTCGATGCAAACAACAAGGCTATCGGTTTTTCGCCCCTCTTTAAAAAGACACCAAGTTTTGCCAATGCACTGATACAAAATATTGGCGGAGGCAATACTATGGTTTTCAATGTCGCCGCGAGTGAACTCATGCAGAAGATTGGTGAAAACCAGGTGATCGTCGCTCACGATTGGTGGGCCTACATGGTTGTTTGCGGCTGTGGCGGGAAAGTCTTTTATGACGCTTGTCCCTCGCTGCGTTATCGCCAGCACGATGGAAGCCTCATTGGCGTGAACGTGACATGGTCGGCCCGGCTAATTCGCATTCGCATGATGTTTCAGGGCCGTTTCCGAGATTGGATTGACACCAATATCGCGGCGCTTCAAAGCTTGCAATCCGACCTCACGCCCGAAAATCGAGAAATCCTAGATCGGTTCGCCCAAGCTCGAAGTAGCAGTCTGATTCCCCGGTTGATCGGCCTCAAGCGTTCAGGCATCTATCGCCAAACGCTGTTCGGTAACCTAGGACTGTTTGTAGCCGGAATTTTTAAAAAAATCTGACTTTATGACCGTGCTTTGCACCTGTGGTGTCCGTTTTATTGGGGGCAACTTTGAAGACCTGGTCTCGCCCCAGAGCGATGCGCTCCATGTGTTTTTGCAGGACCACATTGCAGACAGTAGGCTGCTGGACCAACTACTGGGGCGGGGCCAGCCGCTCGCGGTGCTCCAACTCCCCGCCCAGTCGAATGTGGACCGCCTTTCGCGTCCCGCACATCTCCATCGCCGCCAAGTCATCGAGCTGGTCGGGCGTAGCGTAGACTCGTCCAATATAATCACCAGCGGTTAGCCGAAAACGTGCTTCATGATTTGCATTATCAAGTCCAACAACCGTCAAAGGCAAGCTGGTCTGCGTGGTGCAGGCCGAGGTGTTTGAGGCGGCCGTGGAAAAACGTCGCGGAGAACTATCCTTGCCCACAAAAAATCAATAGGCCGAAGTATTGGCAAAGGTCGAACACTTTGCATGACTAACTCATCAGCGGCGATTAACCCCCACGCTGCGCAGCCCACGTCCCTCGTGGCACTTGCAATAAGCCTCTGGCGCTACCGCCATCTCATCGTGCAAATGACCAGGCGCGAAGTGGTCGGCCGCTACCAAGGCTCGACCCTAGGGCTGGCCTGGTCATTCCTCAATCCTATCTTCATGTTGGTGGTGTACACGTTTGTCTTTTCAGAGATTTTCAATTCGCGCTGGGGTGGCGTGGGTGGTGACGATAGCAAAACGCAATTCGCCATGGTTTTGTTCGTTGGCATGATCGCGCTGAGCCTGTTTAGCGAGGTCCTCAACCGCGCGCCCGGCTTGATTGTTTCCAATGTCAATTACGTTAAAAAAGTCGTGTTCCCGATTGAGATACTGCCAGTCATTGCAATGGGTGTGGCGGTTTTCCATAGCCTCATCAGCCTGGGCGTATTGTTGGCCGCCTTCGCAGTCTTCAACGGATACCTGCACTGGACGGCTGTTTTTGCCCCGCTGGTACTCCTTCCGCTGGTTATCCTCACCACCGGGTTTGCCTGGATGCTGGCATCTCTGGGCGTATTTTTGCGCGACGTTGGGCAAACCATTGGCATGATTACTACCGTATTGATGTTTCTCTCGCCAGTTTTTTTCCCGGTTACAGCAGTACCAGAAAGATTCCGGCCTTTCATCATGGCCAACCCGCTTACCTTCATCATTGAACAAGCGCGTGAAGTTCTGATTTGGGGGCATTTACCGAACTGGTCAGGATTGGGCGTTTACACCCTGGTGGCTACTGTGATTGCGTGGGCAGGCTACGCCTGGTTCCAAAAGACCAGAAAAGGGTTTGCCGATGTCCTCTGATAAAAACAATCATTCCACTTCACCTCCGGGCGAGGAGTCAGGGGTGAGGACCGCTACGGACAATATAGCCATCCGTGTGAGTAGCCTCAGTAAACGCTACGAGATCTACGACAACCCGCGCGACCGGCTTATGCAGTTTGTCACACCTCGCCTGCATAGGCTGGTTGGGCATTCGCCCAAGCAATACTTCCGCGAATTCTGGGCACTTAAAGACGTCTCGTTCGAAATAAAAAAAGGCGAAACCGTCGGCATCATCGGGCGTAACGGCAGTGGAAAATCTACGTTGCTGCAAATGATTTGTGGCACGCTTACCCCCACCAGCGGCAGTATTCAAACCAATGGCCGCATCGCTGCCCTGTTGGAGCTGGGGACTGGATTTAATCCGGAATTCACCGGGCGCGAAAACGTGTATTTGAATGCCTCGGTGCTGGGGTTGAGCAATGAGGAAATCGACGCGCGCTTTGACGATATTGCCGCTTTTGCAGATATTGGGCAATTTATTGAGCAGCCCGTTAAGACCTACTCTAGTGGCATGTATGTTCGCCTTGCTTTTGCCGTGATTGCGCATGTGGATGCGGATATTTTGGTAGTCGATGAAGCGTTGTCAGTCGGCGATGCGGTTTTTACACAGAAATGCATGCGCTTCATTCGCAGCTTTCAGGAAAATGGCTCGCTTATCTTTGTCAGTCACGACATCGCATCGGTGCAGAACCTCTGCAAATTCGGTGTCTGGCTTAAAAATGGCAGGATTGAGCAGATCGGCGCGGCAAAGAGCGTTTCGGAGGCCTATTTGCAGTACACTTGGCAGGAGGCGTCTGGTGACGAGATAATTCTTACTTCGATAGCGCCTACTGATATTGGCGATCAGGCATCTACCAACCCTCTCTCCCTCGACGTAAACTCTCCGCCAGCAATCGACTATGGTGCTATTGCCTCGGCACAGAACAACATCGATGCGGCTCGGGGCTGGCGAACTGGCAAGGCCGAGATTGTTTCCGTTGCTCTCACACGGCTAACACCGGGGCCGGAGAGCGTATTCGAGGGAGGGGAAAGTGTACGCATGACATTGCGCGCTAAAGCCCATGAGCCGCTGCAAGACCCGATTCTTGGCTTCCTGGTGCGCGACCGTCTGGGGCAGGATTTGTTTGGCGAGAATACGCTACCCTTTACTAACCGCGTGCCTTCCCCGATTGGGGCTGGCGTGGTATTCGAGGGTGTCTTCGACTTCAGGTTGCCTATGCTGCCCAACGGGCAATATGCAGTAATGGCGTCAGTCGCCGACGGTGATCTCTACGAGAATTTGCAGCATCACTGGATGCATGACGCCCTGATTATCAACGTGTCATCTAGCAAAATTCGATGGGGTCTCATCGGTATTCCATTTGAGCGAGTGGGACTAGAGGTGATTAATGAGTAAGAAAACGCTCCATCAATTGTACGAAGAGCATACCGGCAAGGTATCCGATAAGTGGTCGTTGTATCTGACCGAATATGACCGCTTGTTCGATTACTACCGCGACAGGCCGGTACGTTTGCTTGAGATCGGTATACAAAATGGTGGTTCGTTCGATATCTGGTCAAAGTACTTCAGCGATGCAGCAGCCTTGGTCGGTTGCGACATCGATCCAAAGTGCGCGCGCCTCAACTACAAAGACCCGCGCATTGGTGTGATCGTTGGCGATGCCAACGATCCCGAAATCAGTCAACGGGTGTTTCAGCTCTCGCCACAGTTCGATATAGTCATCGATGATGGCTCTCATCGGTCGAGCGACATCATCAAGTCGTTCGCGCTGTATTTCCCGCAGTTGGCGGAGGGCGGAATCTTTATCGCCGAGGACCTACATTGCAGTTACTGGAGCCAATACGGAGGCGGGCTGTTCGATCCTTACTCCTCTATCTCATTTTTCAAGCGCCTTGTCGACGTCATCAGCCACGAACACTGGGGCGTACCCAAGGCGCGAGCTGATGTCTTGCGTGGCATCTTTATGAAATACGGCTGTGAGATTGACGAAGAGGCACTGTCGCAGGTGCATTCAGTGGAATTTATAAATTCAATGTGCGTGGTACGTAAGACCTCGTCCGCTGGCAATGGACTGGGTCGCCAAGTTATCGCAGGCTCTATTGAGTTGGTGGTTTCGGGACGTCAGCAGCTGAACGGTCACCCGTATAAATTGGAGCCGCTTTTCGACCAGTCCAGCAATCCGTGGACCAAAAGGGAAATGTCACCCGACGAGGCAATCGAATCAACGGAACTGGCGGTGACCAACCTCAACCAAGTCTTAGCAGAATCCAAATCACAGGTCGCCAACCTCAACCAAGCCGTAGCCGCTCGCGATGACCATTTGCTGGAAATTCGTAGTTCAACAAGTTGGCGTGTGACGGCACCGTTGCGACGAATTAAGGCTCTCTTGCTCCGGAGTAAGATTTTAAGCGATCCGTCAAAATACCAGAAAATTAAATTTAATGCAGCTTGGTATTCGAGACAAAACAAAGACGTTCAACAAAGTGGCATGGATCCTTACGATCACTACATGCGCTTTGGTAAAAGAGAGGGACGTTTGCCTAAGCCAGATTTTTTCATCAGACGCAACATCAAAAGGATACAAGTCGTATTTACTTTACTTCCGACCTTTCTGCATTACGCCGGTGGCATCCTCCCAGCAAGTTTCAAGGTATTGAAAGTATTGAAGCGTGAAGGGTGGGGCGGTCTTGTGAAGAGAGGATTAATTTTAAAGGCCAGATCTGGAATATCCATTGAGCAAGATCGCCGAGCATATATTTCTTACAAAGATTATATTGCTACTATGGAACCAAAAGGGGAAGACCTAGAAGCTATGGCCAAAAAAGTGGGGTGCTTAGATTATCGCCCTAAGTTTTCTATAATTGTGCCAGTATATAACGTGGATGCAAAGTGGTTGACCCGTTTTGTGGAGTCAGTCCTCGCTCAAGTTTACCCTGACTGGGAGTTGTGTATTGCCGATGACCATTCTACTTTGCCACATGTGAGGCCATTACTGGAAAGTTTTGCAGCTAAGGATGGACGCATACGACTGGTATTCAGAGATGCCAACGGACATATCTCCGCAGCTACCAATTCCGCACTTAAATTAGCCACCGGGGATTTTATGTGTTTAATGGACAATGACGATGAAATAGCACCCCACGCATTGTACGAGTTTGCATTGACACTCAATCGTGATGAGTCCATCGACATGATTTACAGTGATGAAGATAAACTCGATATGGAAGGTAATCGCTATGAGCCATTTTTCAAGCCTGACTGGTCGCCGGAGGCTCTGGAGGGGTGCATGTATACGGCTCATTTTGCATGCTACCGGATGAATTTGGTTCAAAAAATCGGCGGGTTTCGTGACAGTTTTAACGGTGCCCAGGATTATGATTTTGTTCTGCGATTCACTGAATGTACTGAAAAGATAGCGCATATTCCGAAAATTCTTTACCACTGGCGTGCTATACCCGGCTCAACAGCTGCCTCCATGAACGCTAAGGATTATGTTCTTGAGGCGGCTATTCGTGCATTGACGGAACGTGCAATGCGAGTTGCAGGTGGAGGTGAGGCTAGATTGGGCTTGTACAGTGGTAGTTTTGAGCTCCGGTATAAGAGCAACGATGTTCCCCTCGTGTCTATCGTCATTCCTTCTGCTGGAAGGATGGCACGGATTAGGGGGAAGGATATTGACTTACTGGCTCACGCCGTCAACTCCATACACAAGAATACCACTTACCGGAATTTCGAAATTATTATTGTTGATAATAACGATTTGCGCCCCGAAACATTGGAGGCGATAGAGCCTTATGGTTGTCGCCATATCCATTTTCATGGCGAATTCAATATTGCCAAGAAAATGAATTTGGGTGCTCGAGAAGCACGAGGCGAATATCTATTGTTCTTGAATGATGATATTGAAGTTATCACGCCAGACTGGATGGAGTGCATGTTGCAACTGTGCCAGCGCAAAGGAGTTGGCATCGTCGGAGCAAAGCTTCATTACGAGGATGAATCATTGCAGCATGTGGGCGTTGCTTTCTGGAATGGACTGCCGGATCATATCCATCGTGCTTTTCCCGGAATATACCCCGGTCATTATTTTAGTGCTGTTACAAACCGTAACTATTTGGCTGTAACCGGGGCGGTACTTATGACGAAACGTGAATTGTTCGAGGCAGTCGGCGGTTTTGATGAACAATTCGCCATCAATTACAACGATATCGATTATTGCCTGAAAGTGTTTAGTAAGGGCTTTCGGATTGTATTTGCTGCAGGGGCTCGGTTATTTCATTACGAAAGCGTATCGCGGGAGGCCGTGGTGGCGCCAGAGGAAATTGTGCTGTTTCAGCAAAAATGGAACGAGTTCGTTTCGTACGACCCCTACTACAGCATGGTCTTCGATAATCACCCACCAGTTTTCGAATTGCGTCATGACTGGCTAACTTTGTCAAATTCAGATCCAGAAGAGTCTCTGGCGATTTTGAACCGTTGACTTCAAGACTTCCTATTAGCACGGACAAGACGTTATGCTATCCTGAATAACGAACTTGTTACCTAACATATAACTAAATATGAAAGCAATAATTCTTGCCGGCGGACTGGGAACTCGAATTAGCGAAGAGTCCCACCTTCGCCCGAAGCCTATGATCGAGATCGGGGGTAAGCCGATTCTCTGGCACATTATGAAAATGTACTCTTATCATGGGGTTAACGACTTTGTTATTTGCCTTGGATATAAGGGCTACGTGATTAAAGAGTATTTCTCAAACTACTTTTTACATACGTCTGACGTTTCATTTTGCATGCGTGAAAACAAAATGGAGATTCATCAAAAGTTTGCCGAGCCATGGAACGTAACCTTAGTGGATACTGGTGAAGATACGATGACCGGAGGTCGCCTTAGGCGCGTGGCGCCGCATATTGGGGACGAGACTTTTTGCTTTACCTATGGTGACGGTGTTGCCGATATCAATATTTCGGACTTGATTGCCCATCACAAGTTGGCTGGCCGACAAGCTACGGTTACAGCGATTCAGCCACCTGGTCGATATGGTGCGCTGCATATCGACAACGGGGCAGTTCTTCACTTTCAGGAAAAACCCGCGGGTGATGGCGCTTGGATTAATGGTGGATTTTTCGTCCTCGAACCAAGTGTTCTCGATTACATTGATGGTGACGATACCGTTTGGGAACAGCATCCTTTGCAACAGTTGGCGGCCAAAGGGCAACTTTCGGCTTTTCAACACAAGGGGTTTTGGCAGGCGATGGACACGCTGCGGGAGAAAAACCATTTAGAGGAGCTTTGGTCGTCGGGTAAGGCACCGTGGAGAAGCTGGTGATGATTTTCGGCAGTGCCTATAAAAATCGAAGAGTCTTGGTGACCGGGCATACTGGCTTCAAGGGAAGCTGGTTGATAGCTTGGCTGCAGAAGTTGGGAGCAAAAGTTACGGGTATTTCGCTGCCACCAGAGACTTCGCCCAACCATTGGGACTTGCTTGGGCTTGACATCGAGTCGTTTCACATCGACATACGCAACGAAGATTTAATCCGGAAGAAAATAGTAGAAACTAGGCCAGAAATGGTCTTTCATTTGGCCGCGCAACCTTTGGTTCGCCGCTCCTATCAGCGCCCTCTGGAAACCTGGGCTACGAACGTTATGGGTACAGCAAACTTGCTCGATGCCTGCCGATACGTTGAAGAATTGGCTGCGATTATCGTTGTCACTACCGATAAGTGCTATGAGAACAAAGAATGGGTTTGGGGGTATCGAGAGATTGATCCGTTGGGAGGGCATGACCCTTATAGTGCCTCCAAGGGCGGTAGTGAGCTGGTTGCGGCAAGTTATCGCCGTTCTTTTTTTAGTACCCCTGCCAGTCCATTGTTGGCTACCGTTCGTGCAGGAAACGTAATTGGTGGGGGCGATTGGTCTGAAGATCGACTGATTCCTGATCTGGTTCGTTCTGTCAAGGCCAAAAAGCCGCTGGAAATTCGATCACCCAATGCGACCAGGCCTTGGCAGCATGTATTGGAATGTCTCTCTGGCTATCTCATGCTGGGCCAGCAATTGCTAGAAGGAAATAAATCCTGTGCGGAGGCCTGGAATTTTGGCCCTGGCCCGGATGGTAATCGCCAGGTAAAGCAGGTACTGG
>Ga0214921_10010694_pt1 | contig 11302 bp, 9 predicted proteins | sample LL1505_MetaG_FD_177992 | JGI IMG/M metagenome (GOLD analysis project Ga0214921, IMG submission 177992) | Freshwater microbial communities from Lake Lanier, Atlanta, Georgia, United States - LL-1505 | ecosystem: Environmental > Aquatic > Freshwater > Lake | place: USA: Georgia | collected 2015-05-28
CCACCGACCACCAGACACGGCTGACCGGCCACCGAGCCCGTAGGCGCATTCAGGAACCAATTCTGGAGGATGCCCTGTGTATCCGATACCGGGCCAATTGTCCCCGCAGGCATCTTGTGGAAAGCCAGCTCTACCAGCGGCTGACGGCGATCCACGGGAAGATACAGCTGGTCCGCTGGCAACTGCTGCCACCCACCACCGTTAACACTCATCTGGAATGACTTTGTCCAGGGTCCTCCCACGCTCCATGTATCGTATACCAGCCGGTACTCCTGGTCAGGAATAAGCGACACAATGGCCGAAGGTGCTACGCCGGAGCCACCCCGCTGGAGACTGCCGTTCGAGCTGACAACTGTATTGCCGGCTGAATCCAGGAGCGTGTACTGGAATGTATCATCGTAATTGATGAGGAACTGATACGTTCCACCTGTTGTAGGGCGGAAAATAGCCATTTGACGATTTCCTTCTAGAGAGCTGCCAGTAGCAGGAAGCATATCACCGGTGCTTCCAGTCTGTTGGATACCTGCACCCTGAAGTCCAGCACTCTGTAGCATACGCCCCAGAAAGTGTGTCTGGGGGCCTGTCGGGTAAGCTCCAAACAGAGAGGGGTCCGCATTCTGGAAGGCATAACGGAGGATGGACATCCCGTTGTAATTACAGCCGGAGCGCGGCCACTGGATACCGACACCATAGACCTTCTGAATGGCGTTCGCCTGCGTGGGCGGGTCCGCTGTATCTGTATCCGCCGTTGTCTTCCACCAGGAGATATTATCCAGAATGCCCTGCCAAGTGCCCAACACGGATTGGTTCCAATAGTCCATCCCTATCTTGGCAGGACGAAGCCCACCGTTCGGTGCGTACCCAGCTGCGTCCAGTTGACGGTCAATACAGGTGGGGTCGAACGGTCCGGTGTCGCTCGACTGGATACCGGCACACGGGTCATAGGGTTTCCCATAACAGAGATTCTGAGCTGCAGCGGTAGCACGAGAGCCATCTGTTATACCAGCCTGCTGGCTGAGACCACCGATTGACTGGAGGGCTGCCTGGACAGACAGCTGTCCGTCATTCACGATACCGCTGTGAAGAGAGAATCCACGACGCTGGAGAGCAGCATACGGAGACTGGAAAGTGGAAGAGGCACCCGCATAGCTAGAGCTACCCAGACTCTGTGCTAGTGCACCGCCAGTGGAGCACCCTGCCCAGGGTGTCAGTGCCTGGATACAGGCAGGGCTCAGTGCGCCATTGGGCTGTGGTGTACAGAGACCCGCTGTACCGGGCGGCAGTGGCGGAGCACCCGTCGGTGGCGGAGTCGGAGGCGGGCAGGAGGCCGCGTTGGTAACAATCTGCCCACTAGGACAGTCCCCGCCAGGAGTGCGGGGAAACAGCGGATTGCCAGCACCATCTGTTGAGATGGCACGTCCCGTTGAGGTGCACCATCCCATATTCGGGAAAGAGGAGAACTGGATATCCGGACAGGTCTGAATACGGGCGGACTGTTTCTGGGCTTCACGGCGCTGCGCATCTATCGGGTCCCAGACCCACTCACCGGGTGCAACATCGCGATCCAGTGTCGGATGCATAGGGCCCCGTCGGGTTCCGTAAGCGCCCACAGAAGGAGTGGCCGGGTCTGACACAAACCACCAACCACATCCCGTGCGGGCCGCCGGGTCACGCATAGCCGGTCCAGGGTACGGCATCGACCGACAGGCCGCATCACGTGCCAGTGCAGCGGAAGCACCCGTTCCATCACCCACCTGCTCCAGAATCTGGCCGATCGCAATGGGCTGACGGGCTACAGAATCTGTCGTGGAGAGTGCCGCTGTAAAGGTTGTTGCATCAAGCGCCGCTTGACGGGTCGGAATTGCCCGATTAATTTCGTGAATGTAGCGTTGGCGCTGATTGGTTGTGAAATCACTGCCACCACCACTTGACATGTATGTCCCCTATTCCTGTAGGGCTGTTTTGGTTCTGTTGCTTATATCCGCTTCGAGAGATACTGTGAGATAATTCCGCTCAGGAAAGGGTTCTGAGAGGCAAGCGGCATTGTCTTTGTTATACCATTGAATGCGCCGGGTGCCTGGCAGGCATCCGCTGATGAGAAAGCATGCGGGCCAACGCCATCATCTGACAGACATTCCACCTGCCCAGCGTTGATGCGACACGCCGGAATGTACTGGTCCGTCAGACCAGCGAAGGGTACCTGGCTCCATTTGTTGGTTGCGCTAGAGAATGACTGAACATCCGGTGAGCCCGCCGGCGGTTTGACACCAAAGCAAGAAACACAGGCGTTGGCAGAACTACCACATGAATTCACACCTGGAGAACCACAACCGCTGAGGCTCTGTTGCATCGGATAGTAGGCTGAACCATCAGAGGCCCATGCACAAGAGCACCACTGCGCACCAGACTGCTGCGCAGCCGTAATCTCACCAGGGCTCGCCAGGCGGGCACCATAGGAGGCACAGGTGCTCTCCGCATCCTTAAATGCGAAAGAGTATGCGCCATTATCTCCACAAACCGCGAACACTTCAGGAGCCTGAATCATCTCGGGTGTGAAGCACTGGAACTCATTCGGTGCAGGGGGCGGGCAAGAGCCGGCAGGGGCAACAGGTGGCTGGATGTTGGTTCCAAAACAATCCCGCATGGCGGCTATCTGATTGTCAAAATTAGAAGTGTTCTGACTAGCATTGTAGATACTCTGGAAGTAGCTACGAACTCCAGACACGCCACCATTCGCATTCGCGGCAGCAACATTGGTCGCGTTCACGGAGCCATCCGCATTCAGTGGGGCACCCAGACCCGCAGCCGAGCAACCGCTATAAGGCGGTACGGTTGTCATGGGGGTTCCATCCTGTGCCGGATTGTTCATTGTGCGCCACAGATAGTCCAGGCACTCAGGACTATGCGGCCCCGTTGCAGAGGTAGGTCCATCACACGGGTTCATAACAGCGATACCCAACATCCGCATGGCCGCATCCTTGAATGTCGGGAAATCCACCATCGCCCCGTTCATATCCACACCGTAGATGGCAATGTTGCCCAGACGATTGAGAGCCGCTACCGTATCATCCAGTGTTCCACTCGGCGCGACCAGAGCCGCTGCGGCGGTATCGGTTGCAGGCCAATCTGTTCCCTGCCGGGTTCCGCCGGCTGCCGTGAACAGCTCCTGGAGGCAGTAGGAGTTCGGATTGAAAGAACCATCGGGCTTGAAGCACGAATGAGAACCCATCAGACCGGCACCCACCTCCGTTATGACCAGCGGCCCTGTAGGGCAATCCGCCTGATCCGCAGCAAACGGAGGATCCATCAGCGTGGCCGGCATCTGGAAGGTGAAGGATACCTTTGTATTGAGGCTCGCAGCATTAATACTCTGACCATCTGTGAATTGGGCACTGGTAGATAACGCATCGTAGGTAAGCATAACCGCTTTGCCCTGTCCCGGGTCCGGATCCGCCTGGCCATTTAGGAGACCGGTTCCAACTGTTATATTCTGACCGGCTGCAAGTGCGCTCTGGACGGTCTGTGTAACATCAACCACTTGACCGCCCATCCGTCCATACGAAGCGCTCACAACTGATGGAGTTATAACATCGCTGCGGCGCAGATACCACAGAACTGTATTCGGAACAGACGGCATGAAGCTGGCAGGAATGTTGCCATTCATATTTCCAACAACCATAGAGCTATTCTTGTCTCCCGCAATCTCAAAGGCGCCTTCAGGGCTCATACTCTGAACCCCCACATCCATGCTAACCGTCCGTGTCCCCGACTGGTTGGAAAGCCAGCCACAGAAGATGATAGGAGGTCCATAGATAGTTATCTGAATGGTATCGCCCTCCGCCAGATTGAGGACCAGTGGCTGTGAAGGGGGGTTTATTGCAGAAGATGGGGGCTGTGCTGCCGGGAGACCAACAATCGCCCCATTGGGATACCGTACTTCCAGACCGTAGCCATTGGGGCCCGTATAGAAACCGGGGTGGCTGACATTCAAGAACACCTGGTGGCGGAACGGTTTCTGGGGATTGAAATACAGAAGACCCGTGGCATTGCTGGGTGTAGAGCCGTAGCACTGGGCGCAGGGGTTGCTAGAGGTGGGGGCTCCTGCGGACTGACATTGGAGCTGCTTCTCGCGCACCTGGCAGTTGGCGGACATCAGCGTGAAGTTTTGCGGCTTACAGGTTCCAATTGTGGGCGTGTAAGAGGCGGCTCCTCCTTCAGCGGCGGCATTCGCACGAATCTGGTCATCTGCCGAGATAAACATGCCACCCCGATGCGCCTTCCCCTTGCTGTCAGTTCCGTCGCGATGGCAGAAGCCACATTCGCTCATGCGGGGGTCGCTCTGGAGACTGTCGCAGTCAATCGTTGTTAGTGATTCGCAGAAGTTGATTTTGTCCTGGACAACACCGGTTTGCTCCACCCAAGTACCAACTTTGCCGGAGCCATCATCCGCTGCGCCGAGCCCCAGAGAGCTACCAATGAGCCCAAGGAGAGATGCCTTCGCCGGATTCCCTATAGCGGGGCCGGCGCGTGCAGTCGTTATAGCAGCATCCACGGAGTCGGCCGGGATTTTCTGACCCGGAGCCTGGAGACGAGCAAGCGGATTATAACGACGCTCTCCTTCGAATTGGAGCTGCTGACGCTGGGTCTTTAGTGTGTCAGGGTCCGTTGTCAAAAACCCTTCTGCCAACTGGTTCGTGGAGCTACTCCACAGAAACCCGGCCAGTACCAGGACGGCCAAGCCGATTAATATCCACTGGAGTGTGGACAGTTTCATTCCCCTACTTGCTCTGTCTGATTTCACATAGGAAATCTGACAGAGAAAGACACTTGCAAAGTTGTTTTAGATGTTATCCGGCCGTACATTCGTGCCGGAATCCACCTCGCGCGTTATGACACGCAGGAACAACTGAATCTGACGGCTGAGATTCAGGACGGCGCCTGTTGGGACGGTTGCGGTGCTTCCGTTTAGCGCAGTAGCAAAGCTGTTTTCGAGTGCTGCCGTGGTAGCAAACAGAACACGTGAGCAGACACCAGAAGCATTCGGCTCAGAAAAATTATTACGCAGAACAATACAGTTCGCGTAGCCGCTGCTGTTTCCATCCATCTGAATGGCACCCGCTGTGCCAGTGAGATTGCCATTTGCTATCCCTACCACAATATGGCCAGAGGGGCGACTCAGCCAGGTCGCCAAGGTTTCAAAAGTAGTTGCATCCGAAACACTCGACGGCTTTGTCAATCCTGCAAATGTTATACGGTCATATTTGCTAAAGGACCATATCGGGAAATACTCAGACGTTTGAATAAAGAGATACTGGGCAGTTGCGCCAGTGCTGCCTAGGTCATAATAGCACGTTCCACTAACATCAATTGCATTGCTATACAGGATATGCGACACGTTAAGCGAATCCGGGAGACAACTCACGGCCTGACCTTCAGGATTCAGCATCTGGAAGTGGAGATTCTGGAGAGAGGCCAGAGGTGTCGGTGCAAAGATGCGTTGGGCCTTCATGAACTTCGGGAAGAAGAGCGTGTAGCCACGGCTGTGTGTGGGGTCGTGTGTCTGGTCGGATTTCCAGGTTGCATCGTACTGGCAGATAGCCAAAGAGCGGTCCACGACATCATTTGTACCGACGTTGTTACCGGTTTGCTCATCCAGGAGTACCTGGATGAAGGGGTTTGAGAGCACACTGACGAAAGCCGATTCAGGGACGGGGTCCGTTCCGGAAGGGTCGCAGGCACGAGGAACAACAACTTCCAGACCCTCCACGGGCAGAATGGCCTTGATGAACTCCAGGCGAACAATGTTCTTGAGACGGTTCATGAGAGTGGCCTGGTAGCCGCGACCCTGAGGAGTTGCACCACCGTTGAGCTGAACACTGAAGTTGTAGCGATTCTCTGTGCGATTCAGGACCCAGTTGCGGTCCTTGGAATTCAGGACCACGTTGTATTCGGTTTCGCGGTACTTGACAACATCTTCTTGACGCTGAAGAACGTCTTTTGACTGTGAAGGTGGAAACACGACCATCTGGGAAGAAGGCGGGAACACGTCTAGCGAGTCCAACGGCGTACTCATGAAGGAGGCCGGTACACCAACAACAGGTGGTTGCAACCCCACCACCGAGGATGCAGGTGGCTTGGCACGTGTCTCGATGGCCTCTGGAATACCACGGGACAACGACAGTGGCGGGGCGACCGTTGCAACACCGGCACGGGCTGCCTTGAGACGTTCAAACAACATCAGCGGGTCTTCCTCCTCATTCATGGTGAGGGGCGCATCCGATGATACGGCAGTCATGACCGGTGGCAGAGTAGGGGTTGCTCCTCCTCCGACAGGGCTCGGAGTCGGTGAGCCACCTATCGCCGACGTGTTGCGCCGGAACCATCCGGCCATGGAATCAAATGTTTCGTGCATAATAACCTGCTCATTCATGACACCCTGAACCCGGAGTACCTGTTTGATGTAGTGGTCCAGTGTACGCTGGAGTCGCTTATCAGAAGGTTCAGAAAGTCCTCCGGGGAGCCTCCGGTTGAATGTAGACCGTAGAGACGTAAGCATACGGTCATAAGGGCTGCTGATGCTCCCGTCCATTACAGAGGACGGCGATTATTCGAGTTTCAGTGGGTCCGCATTGTCATTGGTCTATACAGGATATTCTCTTAGAGATAATTTCCCATATAGGTCTTTAGACCCCTCCCCTCATAATCGCAGAAGCCGTGTCCCCGTCCGCACAGCTTCCGGTCTCGGGTCCTCTGTTGCATACAGCAGGTCCCGAATCCCATTCATCGTGTCATCATCAATGCGATTCCGACAGAGTTCCGCGAATGATGCTCCCTTCAGCATAGATATAACGATGTACATACAGTACGTTCCACATTCAATCGACTTGCGCTGGTGGCGGATGTCATTCCAGTAGATGTTGCGGCACCCCTGCTCCCGACAGCGTCGCAACAGGCGCCGAATCTCCGGACACGGCGGATAGCCATAGCTGTCATAGTAATAGGCATTCCCGCCATCCAGGTCCAGATAGGCACATACCCAGTGAGAGCCCGGTTTATCATGCGGGTCCAGATTGAAGATGATACCCACGGAGGTGTCTCCCCGGCGTCGAATGGCGGCCAGGTCCAGGCTACAGAGCTCATCTACGACACAGCGACCCCAGGAGCCAGGCAACTGACTATCAAAATCAATGGGAACCGGGCCGATAAATTCAAAAGATGGAATGGCTTCCTCATACTGCTCCATGACAGTTGCAATGGACTCCGTATCATGCCATTTCTCCTCCTTTTCATGGCTCTTTGAGGACCATTCTGCCGGTGCAGCGGGGCGGAAGTATCCACGGGTGGACTCCTTCATGTCTGTGTCGCCCAGTCGACGGACAGCGCAGTACTCGGACTCACACTTGTAGGTTATGCGCATCTTATCACGAAGGGCGTGCCAGATATCTTCCTTCCGGCGCAGAGAGGTCGGAATCGCGTGTTTCGGATGAGTCTTGTTCCATGCAGCTCGGAGACGGACTAACATATCATATGGCAGACATGTCGTCTTTGTCGTGTTGAGCGTGCTAGGATTACACTGAAAGAGGTTGTATTCTGGATTTGCGGTAGCCGCTGACATGAGGTCCCTTACTGTTTGGCGGGAATTTCAGCAGCAACCTGTAAGGGACGGAAAGATGGAGATGGATATGACGGGACTCTGGACATGGACACTGCCTCTCTGGGGGCTCGGTGCCCTGGTGTTCTTCTTGGCGACGATTCTCAGTAGTCCGGCCGAAATTCTGACAAAGATACCGGGGGTCGAAGTTATAACAGAAATTGCGTCTGCACCTGCGGGAAATCAAGGTGGTGGCGGCTGGCGTAGAGGAAAGAGTCGCACACACTAACAGAAGAGACCATCATGGATATCGCCAATGCATTCGCCTCGAACTGGCCCTATGCGCTGTCGGTAGTTGCGCTCTCTGTTGTGGGTATCATGAGCGTTGCAACGCTGATTCCGCTGGATTCTGTACCGGCTGTGACAGGTGTCACCATCATAACGGCGGTAGCTTATGCGATTTCGGTCATTCTGTGGCTAGTCGCCGTTTTCTATTTCGGCAAGGGGCCGGAGGGTACGGCGAATCTGACATGGCTCAACACTCATCTTCTGTTGCTGGTTGTCTTCCCGGCTACGATTGCTGCGACGGCGATGAATGTAACAACCGTCCAGAACACGCGGAATCTGCTGGCTGGCAAGGTGGCCTAAATACGACTGCGTGCCGTCTCCTGTAGATGGCCACCCCTACTCTGTATCCAACTCTCTGGATTGGCCCCGCTGGCAGTGGGAAACTAACTGCTGCCCGCGCAGCCCTTGGTGTCAGTGACCACATGACGCCCCGGCTTCTAACACTCGAAATCGGCGACTATCAGGCCCGCTACTGGGAGTTCCCGACTCACATGGAAATCGATATCATGGACCTATCGCTCATGGACAAGCAGGTTCTCCCCGAGCTTCTTTCGCAACTTCTGTCCACTCGGGAAGTAGCGGGTGGGCGTCGTAAAATGCTCATTCTCCGTCGCATCCATGTTCTATCACCGGCAGCAGCGGCACGACTCCGGGCTGCCCTCGAAGAGTATGTCTGGCCCGCTGGTGCAACGGCCATGGTCTGGGCAACCGCCCGGATGGTAAATGCCGTTGTTGCCTCCGTCATGGATGGTTTCGTATACCGCCGTGTCCCGGGTACAGAGCGACTGGACCGTGCATCGGTCTTGGGGGCGGCAACAGCAGCAACCGTTCCGTCTCTCCAGACGTATATTGCCGAAGTGCTCCGTCAGATGGTGCTTGCTCTGGAAGAGGGTCCGCCCTGTCTAGCAGCCGCCGTATGGATTCGTGCTCGAGTGTATGAAATGCTCGGGCTCATGCTAACAGGCGGAGAGCTGGTTCAGACACTGACATGGGCCACTGTGCGGATGGCGGCAGCGGGAGCTCTGGCGCCCGTGAAGGCGCAGAAGATTCTGAAACTGTTGGCCGGTGTACGGTGGGGACCGTCCTATCGTACGCCGCTCATGCTCGAAATGGTTCTGTCAGATATCTATGAGGCTCTTGCAGAGAAGACAACCGGTCGCGTACTATCGACCCCTAAGTCCGGAGTTGTCGATGCGGATACGATTGTGTTGGTGTCATAACAGATGCCAGGAGCCAATCCTGTGCCGCTCGTTCTGCGCCGGCGCGCTGGAGGTGAACCAGGAGCTCTAGTCGGTCCCCACTCAGTGCAACCACCGGTGCCTGGAAGAGAGCCAGGGCTGCACGGAGCCATGAATTCAAGAACAGGACCCACGTGTCCTTCAGGAGGTGCGTATGCTCTTCCCGAAGAACACGCGTCATCCGGGATGCCATTGACATGTTGCTGTAATGGTCTGCCGTGGTACCGCGACAATCCACAATCCAAATCCACGGAACCCGAATCGCGCGGAGCTCTGCCAAATAGGCCGTAAACTGTGCTTCCGTGGGCCGCTCTGGTGCAATCCGTGAAGGTGCCGTGTAGAGAAGAAGGGTCCCATCCGTCAGGCGACCTACGGGATGAAAGGCCGTTGTCATCTATCGTAAATGTTCAAATATAACCTCTTATCTGAACAAGGGACGTGAATGTTAGACCTCTATCGGCAACAGCTATGGGCCGGATGGCAGACATGTAGGAATCCACTGGTCGAAGAGATTCCTGTTAATAAAGCGGAGCTTCTAGTTCGGGTTGCTCCGTCATCGGACCCTTTTGATGGAGGTCGCACTGCGGCCTGGCTAGAAAGATTGAGCAGCAGAGGGGGGACATGGCGAGCCGTCCGTGATGCGCGGACGGGCCATACAATTCATTGTGTATCAGACAGGTCGGATAGCTCGCTGGACCGCGATTTAGTCCTAGGTCTCCGTCTATTAGCCTGGGCAACCCAGAGCGCACCGGTTGTCTGGTATTGGTGGGACCAGCCATGGCCGCGCTCTCTGCCAGGTGGCGTCGACCCGGGTCGGGACCATGTGAATGGAGGTTGGGCTATACCGGGTGTGCGGGAAGTCCATGTTTATCGTCGGGAAGAGGCCCATAAGGTACTTCTTCACGAGACGGTCCATGCACTGGGCCTGGACGTTCCACATTCCGCTGTAGAGCCCGTACGGCAGCGTTTCGAAGCTGCTCTAGGTCGCCGTCTGTGGCCGCACTTTGGAGAGGCTTACACAGAGCTGTTTGCCGAATGGTTGTGGTCAATCGCATCGGCACGGTCTCTGCTGGACGCCCGTCGGCGTTGGACGGCACAAGTAGCCTGCGCATCGCGTCAGGCCGCAGCAGTCTGGGCCCGTGTGCGGGATAGTCGGGAGCCTGAAGATACGAACATCTTTGCATACTATGTTATGAAGTGGGTACTCCTACGGAATCCCGAACATCTGGCGGTGGCATTGTTGTCGCCGACACATGCTGTGGGGTCTTGGTGGAATTGGTGGCTGGAATCGCGGGCGTCGCTAGAAATGGCAGCGAATCGGGCTACGGCAACTGGCTCTGAGGACGCAACTCTATCGATGGGCATGACATGTCAAACCGTTTAGAGAAGGGGCAGCGCCTCCGTAGGCTCGACCAGAGAGCCCATCCACCCCTGGCGCTCCTTGCGACGCTCAATGCCACGGGCACGGCGCCGCATAACACGCGGAGAAGGGACATGGTGCCATCCCTCCTCATCGGACTGATAGATAGGGCAGGCAAGCCACGTGCGCTTGTCGGCCTGGAGAACCCAGCGGATGTTGCGACGGATGTCCGTGGTAAGATAGCCGCCGCTCTTCAGTGTAGAAACACCCGGCAGCGAACGGTTCGCAGGGTTCGTAGAGTCCTCCAGGAAGTTGTTGCCAGGGATATACCGAGTCGTGTCGGCAAGAATAGTCGCAAAAGCAGGAGAAGGGGCGGGCATCGTCGTACGCAGGCTACTCATGCTGAGCAGGGACCCTTTAGGAGGAGGGCATTGCACTCGCGGATGCTGTTCTCCATACACTGAGTGTTGCTGTAGGGGTGGGTCGGTCCGGGCTCCGTGTGGTTGACAGAGAGGCTCCTATTGAGGCTGTCTGTGTACCAGAAAGACTGGATGTCCCTGTTGCCGTTGTTGAAACAGAGGGAGTATCTGTCCCTGATGCGGATATCGTTGCAGTTGCAGTCAACGTACCTGACCGTGTCCCTGTCGTTGTCCCCGTCGTGGAAGGTGTCCTAGACGGTGTAGTTGTTGCTGTTTCTGCAGTTGTCGTGGTCGGTGTCTGTGTGGGTGTTTCTGTGGGAGTCGGTCTGGCTGACATGGAGGCAGT
>Ga0214921_10010695_pt1 | contig 11302 bp, 8 predicted proteins | sample LL1505_MetaG_FD_177992 | JGI IMG/M metagenome (GOLD analysis project Ga0214921, IMG submission 177992) | Freshwater microbial communities from Lake Lanier, Atlanta, Georgia, United States - LL-1505 | ecosystem: Environmental > Aquatic > Freshwater > Lake | place: USA: Georgia | collected 2015-05-28
CAAATTAGTGCTGGGGTGCCTGGACTCGAACCAAGAACAAAGGTACCAGAAACCTCCGTGTTGCCAATTACACCACACCCCACAGGCGGCAGAGCCGCTCCGCGTTAGCCTACCAAACGCCACCGAGCCAGCGAAATTGGCCCGTGACGACCCGGCTTCACGCCGTTGATTACAGGGTTCCTCGCAGCGCCGCGATGCGGGCGAGGCTTGACTCTTTGCCCAAGATTTCCATCGATTCAAACAATGGAGGGCTTATCCGACGTCCTGAAATCGCCGTCCGAACGGAACCGAACGCGCTGCGCGGTTTCAATTCAAGTCCCTCGATCAGGCTGGTACGAAGCGTCTCTTCGATAGTGACGGTTGACCAATCGACGAGTCCAACGAGGGCCTCGTGCGCAGCGTCAAGAATTCGGGCTGCATCCCCGTCCAGCGTTGCACGCGCGTCATCGGCAACAGAGAGGTCGGCGTCCTCGGTGAAAAGGAAGCGAATCATTTCGGGAATCTCGCCCATCAGTTGGGTTCGTTCCTGGATGTGCGGTGCGATTTCGGTCAACCTCGCACGCTGGTGGCTCGTCGGGTTAGCGTCGACCAACTCGGCGGCGTGAAGGTAGGGCAACGTCCGGTCGATGAATTCGTCGCGCGACAACATGCGAATGTGATCACCGTTGATGGATTCGGCCTTCTTCAGGTCGAATCGGGCGGGATTTGGATTGACGTCGGCAACATCGAAGGCAGCAATCATCTCGTCGACGGTGAAGATGTCGCGATCCGCCGCGATCGACCACCCCAACAGCGACAGGTAGTTCAGCAACCCCTCGCGAATGAACCCGCGGTCGCGGTGGTGGAACAGATTCGATTCCGGGTCGCGCTTGGACAACTTCTTGTTGCCCTCACCCATCACATACGGCAGATGTCCAAATCGCGGAACAAAGGTCGTCACTCCGGCTTCGATGAGTGCGTGATACAGCGCGATCTGGCGAGGTGTGGATGACAACAGGTCCTCGCCTCGTAACACGTGCGTTACGCCCATGAGCGCGTCATCGACGGGGTTCACAAACGTGTACAGCGGTGCCCCGTTGGGACGCACGACAACGAAGTCCGTCGTTGTACCGACGGGGAACGTGATGGGCCCCCGAACCAGATCGTCGAATCCGAGGTCCTCGTTCGGAACGCGAAGTCGCAAAGCTGGCTGGCGACCCTCGGCGCGGAAGGCCGCACGCTCGTCGGCGGATAGGTCGCGTTCGAAGTTGTCATAGCCCATCTTGGGGTCGCGACCGGCGGCGACGTTGCGGGCTTCCATTTCTTCCGGAGTCACGAACGATTCGTAGAGGTGTCCCGATGCAAGGAGAGACTCGATGATCTCGTGATAAATCTCAGTGCGCTGCGACTGCCGATACGGTTCATGGGGCCCACCCTTGACCACACCTTCGTCCCAGTCGAGCCCGAGCCAACTGAGCGCGTCGAGGAGTTGTTCGTACGACTCTTCCGAGTCACGCTCGGCGTCGGTGTCTTCAATTCGGAAGATGAACGTGCCGCCAACGTGACGGGCGTAGGCCCAGTTGAACAAACAGGTTCGAATCAAGCCGACGTGCGGAGTGCCAGTGGGAGACGGGCAAAAGCGAACGCGGATGTCGCTGCCCGTGGCAGTGGTGAACGGAGTCTTCATATCCTTGTCAGTCTATTCCGCGGTTTCGCGGGACCGCAGAGTGACGATGAGGGCAATCAAAGCGACCGCAGAAGCCACGAATGCGAACGACGCAACCGAGAGTCCCGAATATCCCAGCGCCATGACAGCGGGACCGGCAAGAACTCCAGCGAGAGCACCGGAGGCGCTCATGGCTGCATCGCTTCGGCCCTGAATCGTGAGTCGCTTCGGTCCCTGAGATAGTTCGCCGATCAGCGCGCTGCCCGCCACCGTGTTCGCGCTCCACCCGAGACCGAGAAGGATGAGTCCGATGGTCACGATCATGTGGTCCATCGGGAATAACGCGGTCAACGCCAGACTGGTTGCTAAAACCACCTGCCCGAGAATGAGCACCGGGATCCGCCCAATCTTGTCGCTGAGAATGCCGAACACGGGCGACAGAGCGTACATGCCAGCGACGTGCAATGAGATGACGAAACTGGCTTCACCGACTGTCGCCCCGTCGTGAACGAGGTGGACGGGCGTCATCGCCATGACCGCGACCATCGTGGCGTGACCAAGACCAATCACGGCGATGGCGAAAGGCACCGCGCGTGAGAGTTTCGCCGCTGTGGTTGCCGCTTTTTGTGTCACGGTCACGGTGGGGACGTTCGGTCCTATCCCCCACCAGTACATGGACGCGGCGGCGAGCTGCGCCGCAAGAGTGAAGATAAAAGGACCAGTAAGTTCGGGCATTCCGAGCGCGTCACCGATCACAACACCGATTCCGTTGAGGTTTGGGCCAACGATGGCGCCGATGGTCGTCGCCCACACCACCATCGACAAATCTCGCCCGCGATTTTCGGCGGACGAATAATCGGTAACCGCAAAACGAGCTTGCAGGTTGACCGCGCCGCCGACGCCAAGTCCCAGTAGCCCCAGCAACACCAGGGGAAGTGACATGAGTCCGCCCGCGACAATGACGAGAGAAACGCCAACCACCGCGACGGCTGCGCCGATGGTGAGTGCACGGCGTCGGCCGCGTTGCATTGCAACGCGAGCCAGCGGAATGGCGGCAATCGCGGAACCCAGCGTGGACATCGTCGCAGCCAGTCCGGCCGCGGATTCACCGCCCGCGACGTGCGCGGCAAGGAGCGAGCCGACCGAGACAGCAGATCCGAGGCCAATTCCCGCGAATACTTGGCCGGCAACGAGCGCGCGACGTATGCGACGAACGTCGCTGAGGTTAGAGGACACTAGGAAACGCGATCGTCGCGGTTTTTGGCGGGGTTGGACAGCGTTCCGATGCCCTCGATGGTGATCTCGACGGTTTGGCCGTCGACGAATCCGCCAAGCCCGGCTGGCGTTCCCGTGCAGATGATGTCTCCTGGGAAGAGAGTGAACGCATTCGAGACGAACGCGATGATCTCGGGAACCTTGTGTGTCATGTCGCCCGTGAAGCCGTGTCGGCGAACCTCGCCGTCAACTCGAGTGGTGATCTCGTTGTGCGCGAACGGGTCAAACTCGGTTTCGATCCACGGACCGACGGGACAGAACGTATCAAATCCTTTGGCCCGTGCCCACTGACCGTCGGCGAACATGACGTCTCGCGCCGACACGTCGTTGGCGATCGTGTAGCCGAACACGACGTCCGCCCAATCCTTTTCGCGAACCCGGTGCGCGACGGCACCGATCACTACAGCGAGTTCCCCCTCGTGCACGATTCGTCCTTCGACCGGGGGAAGGATGATGTTTTCTCCGGGTCCAATGACGGTTGTCGGCGGTTTGAGGAAAACAAGTGGCGTCGGCGGGCCGTCGTGGTGCATTTCGGCCGCATGCTCGGCGAAATTCATGCCGACACAAATCACCTTGGACGGAACGACCGGTGCTAACGGCGTGATGTCGCCCAGCGCAACGGTGTCATCCGTCGTCGTGATGCCATCGTGGATGGGGTCACCCTCGAGGAGAGTGACGACGTTGCCGTCAATCACTCCGTATCGGAGTTCCCCATCATGGCTAAACCGAACAACCTTCACAGGTTCACCCTATCCGTGTCGCGACTATTCGTTCTGGCGCTTGAGTCGCGACGCTGCACGTGCACGCAGGTTTTGCTCGAGTTCGACCTTGCGGATGCGCACCTTTGCGGGCGTCACTTCGACACATTCGTCTTCCCGAGCGAATTCCAGACACTCCTCGAGCGTCATGTCGCGGGGGGGAGTCATCTTCTCGAGGATTTCCGAGGTGGACGAGCGAATGTTGTTCAGCTGCTTTTCCTTCGTCACATTGACATCCATGTCGTCGGCTCGCGAGTTCTCTCCAACAACCATGCCCTCGTAAACCTCGTCGCCGGGCTGAACAAAGAATGCCATACGCTCTTGCAACGCCATCATCGCGAATGGGGTCGCGACGCCCTGACGGTCTGAGACAATCGACCCGTTCTGGCGCGTGACAATCTGGCCCGCCCAGGGTCCGTAACCGTGTGAAATGGCGTTGGCGATTCCGGTACCACGTGTGATGGTGAGGAACTCCGTGCGGAAGCCGATGAGTCCGCGAGACGGAACGATGAATTCCATGCGAACCCACCCTGTGCCGTGATTTGTCATGCCCTCCATGCGCCCCTTACGAGCGGCGAGGAGCTGCGTGATCGCGCCAAGGTATTCCTCGGGGGCGTCCACGGTGAGGTGCTCGAACGGCTCGTGCGTCGCGCCGTCAACCTTCTTGGTCACAACTTGCGGCTTTCCGACGGTGAGTTCGAACCCTTCGCGTCGCATGTTCTCAACCAAGATTGCGAGAGCGAGTTCGCCGCGACCTTGGACCTCCCACGCGTCGGGTCGACCGATGTCGACGAGTCGCACCGAGACGTTACCGATGAGTTCGCGGTCAAGACGGTCCTTGACCATGCGACCCGTGAGTTTGTGGCCCTTCACTTTTCCGACGAGCGGTGAGGTGTTGGTTCCGATGGTCATCGAAATCGCGGGGTCGTCCACCGTAATGACGGGAAGTGCGCGCGGGTCGTTCATGTCGGCGATGGTCTCGCCGATAGTGATGTTTTCGATACCCGCAACGGCGACAATGTCTCCGGCAGAGGCCGACTCGGTGGGCACTCGCTCGAGCGCTTTAGTCGTCAGCAATTCCGTGATGCGAACGTTCTCAACGGTTCCGTCGTGCTTCATCCACGCAACGGTTTGGCCCTTCTTGATTTCGCCGTTGAAAATGCGAAGAAGTGCGATACGCCCGAGGAACGGCGACGCGTCAAGGTTGGTGACGTGAGCCTGCAACGGGTGGTCGGTGTCGTGCGTCGGTGCGGGGATGTGCTTGAGAATCGCATCGAAGAGCGGTTCGAGGTCGTCGTTGTCGGGAAGAGAGCCGTCCGCCGGACGGTTCCATGACGCGGCGCCGTTACGTCCCGATGCATAGACGATCGGGAGGTCGAGAATGCCGTCGAGGTCGAGGTCAGGGACGTCGTCATGAAGATCCGAAGCGAGTCCGAGAAGGAGATCTTGAGACTCATGAACAACTTCGTCGATTCGCGCGTCGGGGCGGTCGGTCTTGTTGACGAGAAGAATGACGGGGAGTTTCGCTTCGAGCGCTTTGCGCAGAACGAAACGAGTCTGTGGAAGCGGGCCCTCGCTTGCATCGACGAGAAGGACGACACCGTCGACCATCGACAATCCGCGCTCAACCTCGCCACCGAAGTCGGCGTGGCCCGGGGTGTCGATCACGTTGATGGTGATTGGACCGTCGGTCGCGTGCTTTCCGGAATACGACACCGCGGTGTTCTTCGCGAGAATCGTGATTCCCTTTTCGCGCTCGAGGTCGTTCGAGTCCATCACGCGGTCTTCGACGGAACCGTGCGCCGCGAACGAGCCGGTCTGGCGAAGCATCGCGTCGACAAGAGTGGTTTTGCCGTGGTCAACGTGAGCGACGATCGCCACATTTCGAAGATCGTTGCGTGTGGCGAGTGCCATGATGAAATCCTTTAGGTAGTGGTGCGCGCACGTCGACGCGTGCGTTGTTCCTCGGGATCCGGAACAGGCACGGCGGCGATGAGCCTCTTTGTGTAAGGGTCTTGCGGGTTACGCAGAATCTGGTCCGTCGAACCCTGCTCTACGATTTTACCGTGATGCATGACCGCAATTCGGTCACTCAGCAAATCAATCACCGCGAGGTCGTGCGAAATGAACAAAATAGCGAACTTTTGAACCTTCTGGATGTTGGTGAGAAGCTCCAAAACGCGAGCCTGAACCGAGACATCGAGTGCTGATGTCGGTTCGTCGGCCACAAGAATCGCGGGATTGAGAGCGAGCGCACGGGCGATTCCGACACGCTGACGTTGCCCACCCGACAACTCGTGGGGGTAACGGTTGCGGTAGGTCCTCGGTAGTTCGACCATATCGAGCAGGTCTTCGACTCGTGCGGAAATCTGCTCGGGGCTGAACCCGCCGTTGAGCGCGAGCGGTTCGCCGATGCTCTGCCCGATCGGCCAGCGGGGGTTGAGCGACGATCCGGGGTCCTGGAAGACGATGCCGATCTGGCGGCGAACGTCACGCAAATCCTTGACCGATACGTTGACCATGTCCTGGCCGGCAACCGTGATTGACCCGCGAGATACGGGCAACAATCCGACGACGGCCCGACCGATTGTGGTTTTTCCGGATCCCGATTCGCCGACAAGGCCGAGTACCTCGCCGGGGTAAATGTCAATTGACACGTCTTCCGCTGCACGGAACGCCGCGACGCGACCTCGTTTGGGGTAGGTGATGTCGACGTTCTTCAACGACAAAACGGGCGTTTCGCCCTTGTGCGAATCCGCCTTTTTCCCGGACGCTGCGCCAGTGCCGAGGTGCGGGACGGCCGCGAGAAGTTCCTGGGTGTAGGCGACCTTGGCGTGCTTGTAAATGTCGATGACCGAACCAGACTCGACGACCCGTCCGCTCTTCATCACGAGAACGTGGTCGGCCATGTCCGCGACAACACCCATGTCGTGGGTGATCAGGATGATGCCGGTGCCCAGTCGCTCGTTGAGCGACCGAAGCAGATCGAGAATTTCGGCCTGAATCGTGACGTCAAGAGCGGTCGTCGGCTCGTCGGCGATGAGAACTTTGGGGTCGCACGAAATCGACTGAGCGATCATCGCGCGCTGGCGCTGACCACCGGACAACTGATGCGGGTATGAATGAAACGCTTTTTGTGGGTCGGGCAATTCGACCAGTCCGAGCAATTCGATCGCGCGCGCTTTCGCAGCAGCTCGCGACAGTTTCGGATAGTGAACCTTGAGAGCCTCGACAATCTGGAACCCGATTGTATACACCGGGTTCATCGCCGTCATCGGCTCCTGGAAAATCACGGCGATTTCGCGACCACGAATCGCTCGAATGCGTTCGGGGGTCGCGGTGAGCGTGTCTTCTCCGCTGAGGAGAACTCGTCCATTGGCGCGGCCGTTGGGCGGCAAAAGTCCGAGCAGGGACATCGAGGATGCGGACTTCCCCGAACCCGATTCACCGACAATCGCAAGGACTTCTCCCGCACGCACCGAATAGTTCAAGTCTTCGGCGGCCATGACCCACTCGCCGTCGACCCAAAAGTCGACGCCGAGGTCTTGTGCTTCGATTACTACAGGCTTCGCGCTCATCGAGTCGCCTCCGTGACACCATGGAGAACATGACCACTTTCGTGTCCCGCTCCGGTCGAATACTGGCTGTCGTCTTTGTACTTGTCTTCGGTGGTGCCGCAGCAACCACCGCCGCAACAGGCGACATTGTCGATGCCCTGCGCGGAGCCAGCGTTACCGCATTCCTCACACTGGCCGTCTACGCAGCACTGTGGCGACCCCGACTCATCATCCGCGAGACCGGCGTCAATGTTCGCAACATCGTCACGACTCACGAAATCGAGTGGGGAGCGATCGATCGTATCGATACCAAGTGGGGCTTGACCCTCTATCTGAAAAACCGACGCATCTCGGTCTGGGCTGCACCCGCACCCAGCCGCTACGCCGCCATGATCGCGAGTCGCGACCAGGGTCAACACCTGCCCGAGACCACCTATCTCGCGGGAACCGTTCGTCCCGGCGATCTCGTCACGAGCGACTCCGGTGGAGCAGCAGCTCTCGTTCGTCGACACTGGGAGCGTCGCCCGAATGACAGCGCGCGCGTCGAGTCCCGCGTCAACGTGAGACTCGTTATCGCGTTGAGCGTTCTGGGTGCCGCCGCAGCATCCGCCCTGACCTTCTGACATGGACTCGGACATCATTTGCCTCCGCCCATGAGTTCACGGAATTGACGAGACAGGCTCATCGATTTGGGCATGTGGCGCTGACGCGGATCAAAAGCGTCACGCAATCCGTCACCAATGAAGTTGATGCAGAGCGCGACGACGACGATGAAGAAGCCGGGCCACCAGAACAACCACGGACGGGTCTTAAAGGCTTCGTTGTACTGAGAAATGATTTGCCCGAGCGAGATGTCCGGAGCGGTGATTCCGAACCCAAGGAACGACAGCGCGGTTTCGGTGAGGATCGCCGCGCTCATGAGAAGCGTCGCGTTGACAACGACGATACCGATGGAGTTCGGCAGGATGTGCCGGAAAATAATGCGGAAATTGGATGCACCGGCGACGCGTGCCGCGTCGACAAACTCGCGCTCACGAAGGGCGAGGAATTCACCACGAACGAGTCGAGCCAGTCCTGTCCACGACACGAGGCCGAGCAGGATGCCCAGCGAAATCGCGTTTCCACCGATCGTGCGCCCCAAAACGGCACCAAGAATGAGTCCCGGGATGATGATGATGACGTCGGTCAGGCGCATCAGCAGGCTGTCGAGCCAACCACGCATGAACCCCGCGATGGCACCGATGACCACACCGATGAAGGTTGCGAGAAAACCGATGAGCGTCACCACGGTGAGCGACTGCTGAATACCTCGCATGACCCGGGCAAAGATGTCCTTGCCCAGGGTGTCCTGACCGAACGGGTGTTCCCACGACGGCAAACCACCCGGAGTCGTGATGGGGTAATTGCGATACCAGTCGTATGGCCACCAGCCGTTGATGCGCAGACCGTCGAGGATGATCTCGCCGCTGTCGGTATCGGCGGCTAAGCGCCCCGAACCACCAACGATTGTCCCCACCGAGGTGAACGCGAGCAGCACGATGAGGGCGAGAATAATCATGCTCACGACCGCTGCGGTGTGCTGGAAGAAACGACGACGGACAACGGTCGACAGGCTTAGACCTTCAATTTGGCGCTGTTCGATTGTCAGTTCGGATAACGCGAGTTGTTCCGTGTTTGGTGCAGAGACTTTTTTGCGCGCCATGATTACGCCTCCGTAATGCGAATACGCGGGTCGAGGGCGGAATACGCCAGGTCGGCAAGGATGTTGAAGATGACGGCCGCAACCCCGGTGACGAGGAATACCCCCATCACGAGGTTGACGTCGACGGCGTGCAGGCCCTGGTTGAACAAAGCGCCCATGCCCTGCCACGCGAAAACCCGCTCGGTGATGATTGCCCCACCGATGACGGCACCAAAGTCAAACGCGACGATTGTCGCAATCGGAATGAGCGTGTTTCGGAACGCGTGGCGCATGATGACCGTGGTCTCGGGCAGGCCTTTTGCCCGCGCTGTCCGAACGTAATCCTGGTTCAACACTTCAAGAAGTGTGGCGCGGGTGTAACGGGTGTACCCGGCAATCGAAATAATCATCAGCGCGGCCGTGGGCAGGATGAGGTGCGTCGATGAATCGAGCATTCGCATCCACGTGTCATCACTGTTGGCAAGTACCGGGGTGTTTGCGCCGATCGTCGAGATTACGCCCGAGCGCAGCGGAATAATCTGAATGTACTCTCCCCAACGCATGAACATTTGGTCGAGGACAAGCGGTGCGGTTGCAAGCGCTCCCGTGATAGCCGACACGCGCATCGCTTCGGTGCGATCGTCTCCGCCGAGGAAAAATCCAGCGGTAACACCAATGCCCGCGAGCAATACCGCGACGAGAAGGATGGCGAGGGGATTGTTGAAATAGAACCACAGGAATTGAAGCGGATACCAAAGTGCGACGACCGCAATGACGGTCGCTCCGACTGAGAACTGAAGTGACCGCTTGGTCAAGTTCGACGTGACGAAGAGCATCAACGTGCCTAGTCCGACGGTCAACAGCGCGATTCCGATGATGCCAATCGACGGGTTTCGGAACCACTGTGTGATGTCGAGCAGAATCAGGATGCCGGTCGCTAATCCGAACGAAATGACCGCGGTGCGGATTCGAAGGCGCAGGTGGCCGCCAACGACGGCTTGCACGACGAGCCCCAGCACCACTCCTATTGCAATCGCAATCCACCAGGGAATCGACGGGTCACCCAAGAATTCATTGAATCGAATGGCCCCAAATTCTTTGAGCAGAACGGCCACCCAGAAGATCGGGAGCGAATAGAAAATGAATGCGGCGAAAGTTACCGTGTAGTCATACCCGCTGTATTGACGAAGCGCAGTGGTCATTCCAATCGCGACACCGAACAAAATCGACAGAACAGTTGCAAGAATCACGAGCGAAAGAGTGGACTGCATCGCGTTGCCGAGCGCGCTGGCAACGGGCTCGTCACCACGCGTGACCGAGATGCCCAAGTTGCACTGGCCGATCACGCAGTTCGCTGCTCCAGCGAGCCATTTGAAATAGCGGAAAAACGCCGGAGTGTCCAGATCAAGTTTCTCGGTGAGAGTCGCGCGCTTCGCAACGGAGGCCGGGTCGTTCTGAGTGCGAAGGTCTTCGAGCGGGTCCCCGGAATTTGCGGTGAGCATGTACACGACGAAGGACGCCACGAGCAACACCGCGAGCGTCGCCACCAGTCGGCGAGTGATAAAACTGAGCATGCTTTTCCTACTTACAACTGCTTTGTTGAATGCCGGTAACCGTTTGGGCAATACTAGCCACTCGAACGCCCCCGCGTTCACGTTGCAATTCACACGGCGAAGGGCCGGGCGTTTTCACGCCCGACCCCAGCCTTGATGATGTGAATCGGTTACTGCGCTGCAGCAGCCGGTGCCCACTCCCAGTAGTTCCAGAAGTAGTTCGGCGACAGCGGGTTCGGAACAATGCCGGCCGTTCCGTTGTCCCACCAGGTCAAACCGGGGAACTGGAAGATCGGCAGCGACGCAGCGTCGCCCCACAGAGCAGCCTCGACGGCCGTCTGGAGTTCAACCTGCTTAGCTGGGTCGAGTTCCGTCTCGAGCGCCGACAGGTTTTCGTCAACCGTCGTGTTCGAGTAGTCCTGGAAGTTCGACGGCTTGTCGGTTCCGTACTGCTGGTCGTTACCCGTGATCGCGAGGCTGGTCGAGCTCCATGCGAAGATGACCGCGTCGTGAGGGTTGATCGGGTAGAGCGTCGGGTCGGTGAACTCCCAGTTCGGCTCGGACGTGTCAATCACGTTGAATCCGGCCTTGAGGGCGTTTGCCTGGATGAGCTCGAGTTCCTGCTGGCGACGAACGTTGCCAGTGGGGTACCAGAACTTGACGTCGACCGGTGCCGAGATTCCGGCGTCGGCCAGAAGGCCCTTCGCCTTGTCGACGCGCTCGGCGTCGGTTCCCGAGTAGAAGTCCGATCCGTTGGCCGCAACGATGGCGTCGTAGTTGGGCGATCCAGCGATCGTCAACAGCGAGTTACGCAGCTGCGCGTTTTCGTTGAG
>Ga0214921_10010697_pt1 | contig 11301 bp, 15 predicted proteins | sample LL1505_MetaG_FD_177992 | JGI IMG/M metagenome (GOLD analysis project Ga0214921, IMG submission 177992) | Freshwater microbial communities from Lake Lanier, Atlanta, Georgia, United States - LL-1505 | ecosystem: Environmental > Aquatic > Freshwater > Lake | place: USA: Georgia | collected...
TGTTTTGATACAATACAAAATAAAAGTGTCGTCTATCATTGGTAATTCAAGTTCTTGTGTGTATTGGTGCAAAATATATAACCGAATAAATTGGTATGTATGAATAACCAAATCATTCATTTCAAAAACCAAATAATTTATAACTGGTTGTGTTGTATCACGATTTAACAAAATAGTTTTTAATGGTATTTTGAAAGTTTTATAGGCAGATTTTTCATTATTCCTAAACTCTTTGAAATCCTCTTTTTTCTTTTTCTTAACTTTCATATTATATAGTATTATACTACTTTTATTTAAGTATTTTTAACGCAAAATATTTAAATATAACTTATTATTTATTTATAAGAAAAATGGAAACTTCTAATGAAACCGAAATAAAATACCATTGTGAAGCATGTAATTATAAGTGTTTATACCAAGCACACTGGAAACAACATTTGGATTGTGAAAAACATAAAAATAATGGGACACGAAAACCTCGTAAGGATAAAAAATTAGAACCGCAATGTAAATTGTGTAAATATAACACTACAAGTTCAACAAATATGAAACTGCATTATTTAAATAATCACGCAAATAAAGAAGAAAGAAAAAAAGATTTCAAATATTATTGTGAACCTTGTGATTTTGGTAATTTTTCAAAATCATTATTTAAATTACATATGGATATAAAACACACAGCCACCTAATAAAATAATTCAATAATTTCTATTGTTTTTTCAGTTGTATTATCTATCCAATACTGGATTTGGTGTTTCAAAGTTTCTATTCGTTCTTCCCATTCTTTTTGTTTAGTTTTTGTAATTTGCATAACACCTAACTTGTTTAATTTCCAACAAGATTTTACTAATATGCCGTCTTGATTAGTATAATCATCTGGATTGAACCGAATAAATACTATTGGTCTATGTTGTAGATCTTGTGATAATTCCATTAGTCGTTTGTGTTCGCAACTACAAGACATTGGGACAAAGCCACGCGAATATTTTGATACAAAATTTAATGAAATTAATAAAGACTTAAACGAAATTGAAAATAAAATACCAGAAGAAGAAAAACAATTATTTACAGATGCTAGAGAGAAATATTATTTAGCTATAGAGCTAATTAATTTGACAAAAGAGCACGAAACGTTGAAAACTGTGTATTACATACTAGAACAAGAATATTTTTTCAAATCTGCAAGAACAACGTAATAATACAATAAGACAATAACATATTAATCATATTATCTTGTTTTTATACATTTTTTATCGATATTAAATGTATCACTTTTTACTTCTTGTGGGACAATATTTATAATGCATTTAGATTTCTTTCCGTATAAAGGTTCCGTGCATCCTTTTTCTTTTTTCTTTATGGTTTTATTTTTATTTTTTATACTTTTAAATGAAAATATTTTAGGTTTTTCATCCGTACATCTTGCTCTAAAATGTTCGTATCTTTCTCTCACATCACAATAAGATAAATTAGATTTTTTGTGTAACATTTTATTTATCAATTCATGTAAATCATATATATATCTTGAAAATGATTCGCGATCTTTCATATGACACATTTGTATGGGAAATTGTTTAAAGTTATTTTTTAGATTTATTCTGCAATATTTACAAGGTAAAACATATTGTAAATTAAATACAAAGTTTTTATAATTATTTTTATCTTCTTTAGTTGGATTCACTGGATAATTGAAGCTCATTGTATGTAGATAGTGCCATATTGCCGGACCCCATACGGTTGTAAGCATTCCATCGCCGCTATTATAATCGTGTTTAGTGTATATTTTTTTTGTTTTATTTATTTTAGTCATTACCATATTATTAAAATAGAAAATATTATTTATAAAAATAATATTATTTATGTTTAGTATGAATAGTGAAACATTTAATTTGAATGTATTTACAAAAATAACAAAACAAATTTGTGTTTTTTCTTTTATTTCAGTAATACTAATTATTCTTTTTGTAATAAGTCCACTTAAAAATTTCAATAAAACATCTATATTTATAAAAATAATTATTTCAATTATAATAGCTTACACTATTTATTTAAATATTATTCAGACGTATTCTTTGAGAAATGCTGCTAGTTCGGAACATGTCACTGATAATATTAAATCACAATTAAATATAAATATAATTTGTAGTTATATTTTTACAATATTTTTAGGAATGTTAGGATTGTTTATTCTTAAAAGTTTTTTTTAGTTATATTTCATTTATAATTGTATTTTATTTATAATTGTATTTCATTTATAATTATAATATTATTCGTTAAAAAAATATTCATTAATTATTCATTAATAGTATAAATGAATAGATTGAATCAGTTGTCTTCAATTGGAGGAGAATCACCATCAATATTATCAAGATTAAAAAAAAATGTTAACACAACAACTATTATTATATTTTTTTCTGTAATATTATTTTCGGTTATAGCTGGTTTATATTACTATTATAAAATATATCCATCTAATTCTGTTATGTATAAACCAAATAAAGAGTTAATAAATTCATCTAATAGTAATAATACTAGTGGAAATGTAGCAGAATTATTGTTTTTTTATGTAGACTGGTGTCCATATTGTAAAACTGCATTACCCGTGTGGAATAATTTAAAATCAGAATATGAAAATAAAACAATTGGTGGCTATAGCATTATGTTTACAGAAATAAATTGCACTAAAGAATCTGCTGATGTTGAACAAATGATATCTAAATATAACATTGAAGGATACCCTACAATAAAATTGTTGAAAAATGGACAAGTAATTGAATATGACGCAAAACCCACAGAGGAAACACTTAAGGTATTTTTAAATACATTTTTGGCAAATGAACAATAATATAAAAAATAAAAATTATTTATAAATAATATATAATATTTATAAATAATAAAAAATAATATAAATATAATTTTACATTATACATTATCAATTATTAAATTATGAATCGTGTTGACCAAATGAAAAAAATACAATCTGAAGCGTTAGAACTATTTACAAAGAAAAATGCTGATTATGGCGATGCATTTGCTAAATATGGTGTGATTGGTGTTTTAATGCGTATAGAAGATAAAATACAACGCTCACTATCAATAACAAAAAATGGAGTTAATCTAGTTAAAGACGAAGGAATTCAAGATACTTTGTTGGATTTACATAATTATGCTGCAATGGCATTAATGTTATTAGACGAAAAATAATTTGTTATAATTTATCTCATTTGAAACGCTTAAATAAAATAAAATATAATTAAATTATTTTTTATTTACTACATTTTCAATAAATTTAATTGCATCTTCTTTACCGGCTAAAAATAGTCGTTGTCTTATTTCAATATTAGTTAATGATGAGTATAACACTTGAAAAGTCATTATTTCAGTAGAACATATTAGTTCATTGTGGGTTGTTAAATCATTGTTTTCAGTATTTAGTCTATACATTATTTTAAATAAAAAATTTGTTATATAGTTTAATATAGTAGATTCTACTTTAATCATCTTATCACTGTTATAATAAACATTTTTAAAAGCTAAAATCTCTTCCTCATTTATTCCAGAATCAATACAATATTTTAAAGGATAATTACAGACAATCCCTCCGTCAATATAACATTTATTTTCAATAAATATTGGTGTTACCAATACTGGTATTGCACATGTCATATGTATAGCTGTAATTAGAGATAATGTTGGGTGCGTTAAATACGATATATTTTCAAGTTTAAATTCATTAACATCAAATGTTAAAAAATGTATTTCAATGGCAGAAAATCGATAAAATTCTTCAAGCGTAATATTTATTGAAATGTCTTTAGAATCAAATAACGGTTTAAAACATTTTTCGACTATTTTTGTATCAAATAATCCTTTTTTAGAGTATATATCAAATATCTGCTCAATTTTAACATTAAAAACATCTTGCCATGGTCTGTTAATTACATATTCATTTATAATATCTAAATCAATTTTTAATGCAATCAATACGCCTATCATTGCACCAGCAGATGTTCCATATATGCTTTCTATTTTATCCAATTCAATATATTTATGTTCTTCTAAATACTTAATTGATCCTAACACTTGAAGCATAATATGTCCACCACCAGATAATACTAAGTGTTTATATGTCATTATATTTTGTAATTATATTTAAATATTGTATTTTATTTTCTATTATTTTGTTAAATGGCTAATATTTTTACTCTTGAAAACATTGATGATTTTGCAGAAAAATTAAATATAGATGAATTATACGAGAAAAAGCGTCAGCATGATTTAAACCAATTACATCTTTTCAATAAAATATTAAATAGGATACACGTAAGAATAAAAACTACATCACGTCAAAAAATAACTGAACAATTTTGCTGGTTTGTAGTGCCAGAAATAATTATTGGTGTCCCAAAATATGACCAAGCAGCGTGTATAGCATTTTTATTAGATAAATTAAAACATAATGGGTTTAACGTTAAATATTTTCATCCTAATACATTATTAATTTCATGGAGTCATTGGGTTCCAAGTTATGTTAGAACTGAATTAAAAAAGAAAACTGGTATTGAGTTGAATGAGTATGGTGAAAAAATTAATGAAGAACAAGATTCGTATGACTCCTATTATAATAATAACAATATGTTATCTACAAAGGTGGTTGATCCAAAGGTAAAGTTACCTAAAAAAGAATACACGTCAATTAAATCATATAAACCAACCGGATCTTTAGTTTATGAGGATGTATTATTAAGCAAGATTGAAGATAAATTTAATTAATTCAAATTAATTCAATAAATGTATACTATTTAGGGTATTTTTATAATTAAAAATAAAAAATAAATTATATGAAATATTAAGGAATCATAGTTATTAAGAATTTTCAAAAAAATATTAAAAATGTTATTAAAAATATTAAGAAAATATTAAGAATAATATAATATAATATTTATATTTGAAATTTTTGTATTTATAAACTATCTTTTTTTTTAGAAAAATATAAGAGTTTAGGAATAATTAAAAAATATTTTTTTATTTAAAAATATTTTTAATTTTTAAATTATTTTTTTATAAAGTATATATATATAAATGGGAACTCGAAGACGTCATAGTTCAAAACGTAGACATAGTGGAAAATCTAAAAGTTTAAGAGTTAAGAGAATGGCTACTATGAGAAAGCGCGCTGCTGCCGCAAGTGCTTCTGCTGCTGCCTCTCGTGCTGCTGCTGCCTCTAGAGCTGCCTCTGCTGCTGCTTCCAGAGCCGCCTCTGCCTCCAGAGGTGCTTCTGCCGCTCGTGCTGCCGCTGCCTCTAGAGCTGCCTCTGCTGCTGCATCTAGAGCCGCTTCTGCATCCAGAGGTGCTTCTGCGGCCGCATCTGCTGCTGCATCTGCCTCCAGAGCCGCTGCTTAAATTTAATTGCTAATCCAATTTATTTACACCTTTGAAGATTATATAATTTTAATTTTGTAATATTATATAATTTTATCATTTAGACCCTTTATTTTTAGCTGTTTTTTTTTTAAATAATCTTCTTCTTTTTGTTATTGTTTTATTGCCCCCAACATTATTATTTACATTTGTTTCACTTGTTACTTCTTTATTTACAGATTCTTTTTCTTCTTTAGGTTCTTCTTTTGACTCATTTATTACATTTATAGGTTCTTCTTTTGACTCATTTATTAATTCTTTAATTATAGGTTCTTTTTCTTCTTTAGGTTCTTCTTTTGACTCATTTATTAATTCTTTAATTATAGGTTCTTTTTCTTCTTCTTTAGGTTCTTCTTTTGAATCATTTATTACATTTATAGGTTCTTTTTCTTCTTTAGGTTCTTCGTTTTCATGCTTAGGTTCTTCTTTTGATTCATTTATTAATTCTTCATTTATAGATGGGTTTTCTTCTATTTGTGGTTCTTCATTTATAGGCGGTTCTTCACTATTGTTACCAATTGGTAATCCATTGTCAACTTGTTTAGGAAGATTATTTAATTGTAACGTATTATTAATTATTTGTTCTTTTTGTTTATTTAAAAATTTAAGTTGGTTTACGTTTGTATTAAATCCTTGTTTTTCTACAATTGCTTTATATATATTAATTCCGTTCACATAATCCATTTCGCATTGAACATATAAATTTATAATATATTTTCTTGTTTTTTCAATTGCTTTTTGCAATATTTGTTCATTCAATTTAGGATTAATTCTTATTTTTTTTTTACCAGTATATGGCTCTATATTATAACTAAAAATATCATTAATTACTGATAATAGTTTCTGTTGATTATTTGCAGCAGTTTCAATCATACTTTTTATGTTGTTTGCATATTTAACAAATAATGGATCATCTTTTTTTATTGTTGTTGAACTATCATTAACGCAATCATAGTCTCTAAGTTTAATATCACTAAATTTTGTTATTTCAGAAGGCATATAACTATTTCCAGTAAATGCTTTATAAAATGTAGATAAGTCATTCATGTATTGACGTTTTGCAGTGTCAGACATACCAGTAAAAGCTCCAGTAGAATAATCATATTCATCTAAATACAAATGCATAAGCTCAATCATACCCGGTTCATCATTTAATGATGACGGTGTATTTGAATCTAAATTTAAACTACATATATCAGAATGTAATGTTGCAGTTTCAGATATTTCATCATATGTATGTCCTTTACGTAAAGCATTAATTCTGTTATCACAAATATTTTGTTTTTTTAATTTCGGAATAACATTTGGCGGAATTACATTTTTATCTAAAAATTTAGTTTTAACTATTTGCCCAAATTCATCTCGGTATACATATGTAGGATTAATTGTCATTATAATTGCTGCAAATAAATGTGCAATTTTAATGTAATATTTAGCAATACCAATACAAACACGTTTTTTTTTAATAGTTTTGAGTCTATCATTTGAGACATCTAAACTGTCGATATCGTCTTTATTAAAAAAAATAAATTTGTTTTGTGTCATTTTATTGATTTCTTCACCATTCTGTATTTTTTGTTCAAGATATTTAATTTCCATGTCGGTAAAACTTTCTTTAATAATATCTGCAGTTAAAACAACAAGTTTGTCACAATATTCTTTTTCGGATAATCTAGTTAAACTTTTAAAATCCATTGTTAAAATATAATATGTTGCAATATCATTTATTACATCATAAAAACTTTCAAACTCTTTTGTACTGTTATTTACATTATTTGTGGTAGACATTGAATTTCCCATATATTATAATAAATATATAAAATAAAATTGAATTAAAAATATATTATCTATGACAAAGAAATATGAGAATGACAGATAAAAGCAAGAAGAATAAAAATTCTATAACAGATAAAAAAAAGTTATGGAATATTTTTGATAATGAAATTGAAGAAAATAAATTAAAAGCTCCATTAGAATGCATTTACAGAAGTGTAGGAAACAGAGATATGTGTGACAGATGTGAATATATACTTGCATTTTCAGAAGAAGGGTTTTTAACATGTACAAATCCAAAATGTGGAATTATATATAAAGATTTAGTTGATCAATCTGCAGAATGGAGATATTATGGTGCGGATGATAATCAAAATTCTGATCCAACTAGATGTGGTATGCCGATAAATCCATTATTGGAAGAATCTTCATATGGTTGTAAAGTGTTATGCATTGGTCCAATGAGTTATGAAATGAGAAAAATTAGAAGATATACTGAATGGCAATCTATGCCTTATAAAGAAAAATCTCAATACGATGAATTTCAGATCATTACTACAATGGCACAAAATGCCGGAATGCCGAAAATGATAATAGATGATGCGATACGATATCATAAAAAAATATCAGAATACGAACTTACATTTAGAGGCGACAATAGAGATGGAATTTTAGCAGCGTCAATATATATTTCATGTAGAATAAATAATTATCCTAGAACAGCAAAAGAAATTGCCAATATATTTCACTTAGATGTTACAAGTGCTACAAAAGGTTGTAAAAATGCATTATCGATTATTAATAATATAGAAAAAGATATGATTAACAGTGATAAAACAAATTTCGGAAAAACTAAACCGGAAGACTTCATCGAGAGATTTTGTAGCAAGTTAAATATTAACAATGAATTAACAAAATTGTGTCAATTCATATCTATGAAAATTGAAAAAGGTAATATTATGCCCGAAAATACTCCTCATTCAATAGCTGCTGGTATAGTATATTTTATTTCGCAAATGTGTAAATTAAATGTAAGCAAAAAAGATGTAAAAACAGTAAGTGAAATAAGTGAAGTTACTATAAATAAGTGCTTTAAAAAACTTGAATTAATGAAGGAAGAATTAATACCAGCAGTTATATTAAAAAAGTATTTAATTTATTGAATATAAAAAAATAGTTTACGTATTTTATTGTTTGAAATGTATAATATTAGGTGTTTATATTTATCGTGTATTTTTATAATTATTAGTCGTTTTTTTTATAATTATTAATCATTATTTTTTGGTTCATATTGTGAAGCATCCTTGCCACATAGATGCTCTTGTTCTCTACAATAAGTTGCAATATTATATACAACCCTTTCAGTATTGTCGTTGCCAAATTTTTCTTTAAAACGTGTACAATAGCCAGTTTTACGAATATTTGGCATAGTTATTTTTACAAACCATTTACAAGATGAACAAATTGGGTCGTAAGAATATACTCTGAATATATTTACAAACATAAATATTACCAAAATAATTGACATTATATTATGATATTATTACTTATTGTGATATTATTACTGTTTATTATAATTACGTAGTTATATCTTTAATATGTTTGATACAAATTAGTTTCAATTTTATTAGTTAAATAAAAAGAATAATAAGATAAAATTATGGTATATGGCTACAGATTCTCCAATTAATATTCCTAAAACAGTATTTATAGTTCCATACAGAAATCGTCCTCAACATAAATTCTTTTTTAGCAAATATATGAGTTTTATATTAGAAGATAATGATGAGTATGAAATATATTTCTCTCATCAATGCGATATAAGAACTTTTAATAGAGGAGCAACAAAAAATATCGGATTTTTAGCAATAAAAAATAAATATCCGGAACACTATAAGGATATTACTTTTGTCTTTAATGATGTAGACACAATCCCTTTTAATAAAATATTTGACTACAAAACAACACATGGAGTTGTAAAACATTATTATGGTTATAAATATGCCTTAGGAGGTATTGTAGTTATTAAAGGTGCTGATTTTGAAAAAACAAATGGGTATCCTTGTTTTTGGGGATGGGGGCTAGAAGATAACGTTTTACAAAAAAGATGTGATAGATTAAATATAAAAATAGATAGAAGTGTATTTTATAATATTGGAAGTCCGGAAATATTACAATTGTTTGATGGAATATCGCGAATTATAAGTAAAAAAGATCCTTGGAGAATGGAGCATGATAATGGAATGGACGGATTATCGGCTATAAGTAAATTGGATTATTCAATAGATAATTCATCATATAATGCCGCTGATAATATTTTTACAGTTCATAATGATCGCATTTTTATAATAAATGTAAAAACATTTTTAACATATACACGTTTTGAACAAGATAAATATTATACGTATGATTTGAGAGAACCAAAAAGAAAAATAATTCATCCGGATAAAATTAAAGAAACAACATCAACACTTGTTACAACAGATAATTGGTCAAATATTCCTTATTATCCTACAACGAGAGAGAGAAGAGAAAACATTGCAAAATATTTAATGTCTCAAAATAAACCAGTACCTCAGTCTTTATTAAAACAAATAGAAGAAGATAAACAAAAAGAAATTGAATTAGACTCTTTTAATAATTTTAATAATAATAATAATAATTATAATGTCAGCAATACAGAGGATAGTCTACAAAATAATAATACAAATACTAATCAACCGCATAGTATTCAATTAAATACTATTCGACAAAATAATAATACAAATACTAATCAACCGCATAGTATTCAATTAAATACTATTCGACAAAATAGTATCCATCAGAATAATATTTATCAGAATAATATTCATCAGAATAATATTCATCAAAATCATTTTGTTCCCAATAAATTTGCGAGAGAATATGCCCAATATATTGGACAAAAACCACGCGCACAACCTAGTATAAGGATCGGACTAGGAGGAGTTGTATAAAAATTTAGTAATTTGATTTTTTATATGTATTTAAAAAAAATGAAATGCTTTTGAAAGTATATATTTATATTATATTATTATTTGCTATTGCTTCACAATTTTTAAAATTTTCAACAATGTCTGCTTTTGATTTAACTAAATTTAATAATATTAATAATATGTTATCTTTTAAACTAAATAATCCTCCTCAATTAAATTATGAAGAAAATAAAAATATCTTTTATACAACTTGGTGCTTAGCACAATATTATCAGAATTCAGAACAACCAAAATTATATGGTCCAGACTTCGTAGTAATTCACTATACTTATTGGCATAGTGAACGCGGATACGATGAATGTAAGCAAAACAATATAGAACATGAATATGATAAAGATGTTCGTCCGTCTTGGGATGACGCAGCGAGTTATCATAAATATGATTATGACAGTGAGGATGATTATGATAGAGATTCTTTTTAAAGATTAATAGTGAAGATTTTATAAAAATAAATAAAATAAAATAAAATAAAATAAAATAAATTAAAATAAAAAATGAAAAAGGGTTGCCGTTAAGTGTAGTAAAACTCAAAACCTCATAAGAGGTGAGAGTCATCCCAATCATTTTTTTTATTTTTTATTGAAATCTAGTGTGAGTGAGAAAGAAAACTCTCGCGGGTAGTCTCGTTCCCAGACTCGTGGTTAGTCTCGTTCCCAGATTCGCAATTAGTCTCGTTCCCAGATTCGCAATTAGTCTCGTTCCCAGATTCGCAATTAGTCTCGTTCCCAGACTCGCGGCTGCAGTCTCTACAAAATTTTAGTAATCGCAATTTTATGTCCTCAAATAAAAAAAATGAATTGCTTTTTTTAAATATAAACGATAAGTATAGTATATTGCCCTACACCCTTCTTTAAAAATGAATACGTTTAATGCTATTAAAGCTGTTGAGAACAAAATAACTGAATACGTTGCAGAATTAAGTAAAATAAATGATGATAAAGATGTGTGTAATCGTAAAGCGGTCACATTAAACGCTAAATTATCTGTTGAAAACGCGGAATATCAAGCTGCAGTTAGAGTCTTTAATCAAGAAAAGGCTATGATGGAAGCATACAAGGTAAGAATGGAAGCTTCAAAGGCTATAATGGATGCT
>Ga0214921_10010698_pt1 | contig 11300 bp, 11 predicted proteins | sample LL1505_MetaG_FD_177992 | JGI IMG/M metagenome (GOLD analysis project Ga0214921, IMG submission 177992) | Freshwater microbial communities from Lake Lanier, Atlanta, Georgia, United States - LL-1505 | ecosystem: Environmental > Aquatic > Freshwater > Lake | place: USA: Georgia | collected...
TGATTGTAGATTCCGTTGAATAAGCCAATTACACAAGCAATTTGAATAGGAACATGTAAAAGCAAAATTATTTCAGGCAAAGCATTGTCTTGGTTACTGTTTTCGTTTTCTGTATTTGCTGGCAAAATCCATTCAAATACACCAAGTATCAAAATTGAGAAAATGATATTGCTTGCAGTATACCAATTTCCGAGGTAGTTTCCGGTAAAGCAAACCATGCCAGGTATCAAACTCAACAAATAAGAGGCATTTCTTTGATTGGCTTTCATGCTATAAAAATCATCAATCTCATTCACTAAAGCAATATTTTAGGCTCTATTTTTCGTAATAAATTTGATTTTTGTCGATTTATTATAAATTCGCTTCTTTATGAAAGCTTTATCTGTTGTATTCTTAGGGTTTTTGTTAACCATATCTGTATCTGATGCCAATGCTCAAAAAAGAGTTGGCGGTAAATTATTAAAAGGCTACGATGTCATTTATCCGTTTAAAAACGGAAAGGCAAAGGTTGTGAAGGCTGGCAAAGTTGGCTATATTGATCCTACAGGCGAGGAAATCATCAAGCCAGAATTTGACAATATCATGCCTTTTGAAAAAGGAATAGCAAGGGTAGAAGTAGGCTTATTGGTTGGTTTAATCAACGAACAAGGTGAATTGTTATTGGAGCCTGTTTACGAATCAATATCTAATAAAAGAGACAATATTTTTGTTTTGACTAGAAAAGGGAAAAAGGGCTTGGTAAAAATTACAGGTCCTAGTCCTGATTTAGTAGAGTACATAGTTGATATCAGAGATTAATTCCAATCTCTATTTAAGTTTTATTTTCCCTTCTAACCATGCATAAATTCTTAAGTTTATTTTCATTATTGTTTGCAGTTGCGAGTGTTTCGGCTCAAAAATCTGCACCAGCCAATTGGCACCATTTAGACCCAAAAGCGAACAAGGTTTGGGGTATTTCAAGCGACAAAGCTTTCAATGAGTTGCTTCAAAACAAAAAAGGACAAGCTGTTGTAGTTGCTGTAATAGACGGAGGAACGGATATCAAACATGAAGATCTGAATGCTCAGTTATGGATCAACAGCAAAGAAATTGCAGATAACCAAATAGACGATGACGCCAATGGTTTTGTAGATGATGTTTATGGATGGAATTTTATTGGAGGTAAAGAAGGGAATGTAGATGTTGATACTTACGAAAGTGTTCGCATTTATGTAAAACTAAAGCCTATTTATGATAGTTTGGTCAAAATTCACCAAGTTGATACTGCACTTTTTAGAGAATTTGAAGCTGCCAAAAATCATTATGAAACAACTGCCCAAAAATTCAAGAAAAATGCATTTACATATACTCAAATAAGCAGAAAAATGGATTCGCTCAGAACAGTTTTAGGTTCTGAAAATCCTAGTCTAGATGCTATAAAATCAATTAAGAATGCAAAAGGCTTAGATTTTTTTGCCAAAATGCTGTTAAAGCAAATTGCCAAAACAGGAGGCAAACAAAATTCACCAATTCAAAAGCAGATTGCTGAAGCCAATTCTTATTTTGACAAAGCCATCAACTACCAATTAAATCCAGCATTTAATCCAAGAACAATAGTTGGAGACAATGATGATGACAATTCAACTGCTCGTTATGGAAACAACAAAGTGCTAGGCCCAGGACCTGAACACGGAACCCATGTGGCTGGTATCATTGGTGCAAATGCAAACAATGAAATAGGAGTGAAGGGTATTTGCCCACAGGCTAAAATAATGACATTGAGAGCCGTTCCAGATGGGGATGAAAGAGACAAGGACATTGCCAATTCAATTCGTTATGCTGTTGACAATGGGGCCAAAGTCATCAACATGAGTTTTGGAAAGACATTTTCACCGCATAAAAAATGGATAGATGAGGCCGTACAATATGCTGCATCAAAAGATGTTTTATTGGTACATGCTGCTGGAAATGATGCAAAAGATTTAGAAACGAATAACAATTTCCCAACACCTTATTTGACCGGTACTTCTGAAACAGTTAGCAATTGGATTGAAGTGGGTGCTTCCTCATGGAAAAAAGGAAAAGAATTGCCTGCTAACTTTTCAAATTATGGCAAAAACAAAGTAGATGTATTTGCGCCAGGTGAGGACATCCTTTCAACTTTACCAGATAACAAATACGAAGAAATGAGTGGTACCAGTATGGCATCTCCTGTTGTTGCTGGCTTAGCAGCATTGTTAAGGTCATATTATCCTACACTTACCGCAGTTCAAGTAAAAGATATCATTTTAAAATCGGCTATTGCATATCCTAAAAAAGTGAAAACACCAGGTACCAAAAAGAAGGTGAAATTAACGGAGCTTTGTAAAACAGGTGGGGTAGTCAATGCTTACCAAGCTGTATTAATGGCCAATCAAATCACAGGACAATAATTCAAAATGGAGGCAATCTTTTTACGCTTTTTAAAGCTTTTTTTTCTGTATGCTGTCATCAGTTCAATCATTAGCTTTTATATCAAAGGCCAAGCATTTGAACAAACGCAGTTTTTGAAAATGCTTTTCAAAGCCGCCATTTTTGCGGGTATTTTAGCTTTGGTTTTTGGCTTGAGAAAGAAGTCTTAAAACCTTTTCTTCAAACTAATTTCTAAGCCAATTAAATAGGGTTTTTGCTGTATCCAATTTTGCTCCTGAACAATTGAATTGACACTTGTTTTGTAGTTCAATTGAACTCCTATATTTAGGCCTCTTTGTAATTGGTATTCCATTCTAGGTGCAATGGAAACGAAGTGCGCAGCATTGAATTTAGGAAAGTTATCGGTGCTATTCACAATTACAAATCCAATATTATTTGGCTCTAAATGGTAAGCATCTACATGGTATAAAATACCCATTGAATATCCAAGCTGCAATTGCCAGCTCCATAGATTGTTTTGTTTGAATTGGTAATTGAGGTTGAATGGTAGCTCTAAAAATGTATAGCGGTTTTCCAATGCATTTTGGTTTCCGCTACCAATTGAATCGGTAGCGTAAATATAACTGTTGGCATTCAGCGAATGAACAATGCTTCCTTTTGCAGGTGTTTTATTGAAATTGAGGTTTTGTTTGAAATTGGCAATTCCCAAACCTGTTGACATACTCCATTTTTTTGTTATTTGACGGTTCACCAATAAATTGGCATTCCAGTCAATTGAAGGGCTTTCAATGTCTTTGCGTTGAGTTAAATTGGTTTGATTGTTGCTTAGCAATTGCATTCCGGTATAATTGAACCCTAAACCAATAATGACTGCCCAATTTCCAAATTCTTTCTCGTTTTGTTTTCGGTAAGTATTGGCTTTAAAATTCAAGTTTTCTGAAACGGAATCTTTTTTAATCTCTATTGATTTGCTTTCAGCTGGTGTTAATACCTTAACAAGTTCTATTGTATTGCTTTCAATTGTTTCTGAAGGCGAATGTTCAATCGAAATCGTATTTTGTTCAACTTTATTATTGGCTATTGTTTCGGGTTTTGTTGTTTCGTTTTCTAATACATTTAAAACAGAAGATTGTATTTTGGCTTTTTCAGTTTTTGAATCTTTGATTCGTTTTGATTTTTTAAATTTCAAAGCCGTCAATTCAGCTGTTTCAAAGTTTGATTCAACCTTTAGTTGTTTTGATTTCTCTTGAGTTTTGTTGAGCGCATTGATTGAAATATGTTGTACAATTTCCTTGCTTTCAACTTCAACTTTGTGTGATGGTTTTGTTTTTTGCTCAACTAAAATGTTGTTTTCAGCAGGTTCAAATTTTGACAAAGACAATATACTTGCACTGGCTGTACCAATTGCCAATACAATCCATAACAAGGCTCTTCTTTTTCGTTTCTTATTTAATTTTGCTTCTATTTTTTGCCAAACATTGTGATTTAAATTGCCCAATTCTAAATCTCCAATTTTGTGTTTGAGCTTAATTTCAAAACCATCATTTTTACGCAGTTCATCCTCAATATGATTCCATACATTTTCACTTGGCGTCAATGAATTGCCCAATAATTTCTCTTTGATATGTTCTTCAAAATTATCTTGCATCTTCATGTGGTTTTAGTCGAATTTGGTTGTGTTTGGCCAATAAGTTTTGCATGTAAACTTTTGCCCTTGCATATTGTGATTTACTGGTACCAATGGCAATACCTAATTCTTCAGCAATTTCTTTGTGCGAAAAGCCTTCAATAGCAAACAAATTAAATATGAGCTGATAGCCCTCAGGCATTTGTTGAACCAATTCTAAAATTTCTTTGGCAGATATGCGGTCTATTATTTCTTCCTTGTAACCAAAGTCCAAATGGGGTTGGTCTAAATCTTCTTTGAATTTGCGGCTTCTTTGTTTATAGTAGTTGATGGCACTAAATACCATGATCCTTCTGACCCAACCCTCAAAGCTACCTTCATTTTTAAATTTTGATATGTTTTGAAAAACCTTCAGAAAAGCTTCTTGTAACATGTCTTCTGCCTCGGCTCTGTCTTTGGCGTAGCGCATACAAACTGCAAGCATTTTGCCAGCGTATTGTTCATACAGCTGCTTCTGACTGCTCAAATTGCCTTTGATACAGCCTAGAATTATGTCTTGTTCAGATTGTTTCATTGCTATTCAATGGCATAGTCAAAATTTATTGCTTTTTGGTTGCACCCCGAATATGCCTATTTTTCAGTTTTAACCAGTCAAAAATAAGAATTACAGGAAAAAGTGTCAGCAAAATTGCATTGGCATAATGATTGACTCCTTCTTGTACCTATTTAAAACTAATTAATCAATTAAAAATATGTCAGTAAATCTTAAACCATTGGCAGACAGAGTTCTAGTAGAACCTGCAACTGCAGAAGAAAAAACAGCAGGAGGAATTATCATTCCAGACACAGCAAAAGAAAAACCTCAGCGAGGAACAGTAGTGGCTGTAGGAAATGGAAAAAAAGATGAGCCTATGACCGTGAAAGCTGGTGATACCGTTTTGTATGGTAAATACGCAGGTACAGAAATCAGTGTGGAAGGAAAAGATTATTTGATCATGCGTGAATCAGACATTTTTGCAATTATTTAATAAATCAAACAAACTATGACAAAGAAAATATCATACGGCGTAGATGCCCGTGACGGATTAAAAAGAGGTGTTGATGCTTTGGCCAATGCTGTGAAAGTTACTTTGGGTCCAAAAGGACGTAATGTGGTAATTGACAAAAAATTTGGCTCACCCTCAGTTACTAAAGATGGGGTTTCAGTTGCAAAAGAAATTGAATTGAAAGACCCGATTGAAAACATGGGTGCTCAAATGGTAAAAGAAGTTGCCAGTAAAACAGCAGATATTGCTGGTGATGGTACAACTACTGCAACTGTTTTGGCTCAGGCAATTGTAACTGCTGGTATTAAAAATGTAGCAGCAGGTGCCAATCCAATGGACTTGAAAAGAGGGATAGACAAAGCGGTTGAAACCGTTGTTGATAGCTTAAAGAAACAATCTCAACAAGTTGGTGATGACAACCAAAAAATTCGTCAGGTTGCAACTATTTCAGCAAACAACGATGAAGTGATTGGAACTTTGATTGCAGATGCAATGCACAAAGTGGGTAAAGAAGGTGTTATTACAGTTGAAGAAGCTAAAGGTACCGAAACAGAAGTAAAAACCGTTGAAGGTATGCAGTTTGACAGAGGTTACCTTTCTCCATATTTTGTAACCAATGCAGACAAAATGGAAGCAGATTTAGATGCACCTTATATCTTGATTTACGACAAAAAAGTAAGCAACATGAAAGAATTGTTGCCAATTTTAGAGGCCGTAGTTCAAACTGGAAAGCCTTTGGTAATTATTGCTGAAGATGTTGAAGGTGAAGCTTTGGCTACATTGGTTGTCAATAAAATTCGTGGTTCATTGAAAATTGCTGCTGTGAAAGCCCCAGGTTTTGGTGATCGCAGAAAAGCCATGTTGGAAGATATTGCTATCTTAACAGGTGGAACAGTGATCAGTGAAGAGCGTGGTTACAAATTAGAAAATTGCGATATCACTTATTTAGGTAGAGCAGAAAAAGTAACCATTGACAAAGACAATACAACCATCATCAATGGAGCTGGAAAATCGGAAGATATCAAAGCAAGAGTTGCTCAAATCAAAGCACAAATTGAATCTTCAACATCTGATTATGACAAAGAAAAATTGCAAGAGCGTTTGGCTAAATTAGCGGGTGGTGTTGCTGTGCTTTACATTGGTGCTGCAACTGAGGTAGAAATGAAAGAAAAGAAAGATCGTGTTGACGATGCATTGCATGCAACCCGTGCTGCAGTTGAAGAAGGTATTGTAGCAGGTGGAGGCGTAGCGTATATCCGTGCAGTAGAAACTTTAGAAAAATTAAAAGGAGTAAATGAAGACGAAACAACAGGTATTTCAATCATTAAAAGAGCTTTGGAAGAGCCACTTCGTCAAATTGTAGCAAATGCTGGTGGTGAAGGTTCAGTGGTTGTAAACAAAGTAAAAGAAGGCAAAGCCGATTTTGGTTACAATGCAAGAACTGAAGGCTACGAGAATTTAATTGCAGCCGGAGTAATTGATCCAACTAAAGTGAGCCGTGTTGCTTTGCAAAATGCTGCTTCAGTTGCTTCAATGATTCTAACAACTGAATGTATTTTAGCTGAAGAAAAAGAAGAAAAACCTGCTATGCCAGCTGGAATGCCAGGTGGAATGGGTATGGATTACTAAAATTCAATTTTAAAATAACAGAAAAGCTGAACCTTGTGTTCAGCTTTTTTTTTGCCTTAAATTTTTATATATTTTGAAAATGAAATTCATTAGAAATGTTTTGGGTGTTTTATTGATCTTGCTTCTAATATTAGAGCTTGGATTGTATGTATCGGGATATGGATATATAAACAAATTGCTTCAATTGACAGTGTTAAAGGGCAGGTCAGGACCAGTCATCAATGACCTCAATGAATTCCCAAGTACAAGCGTAGCAAATGGTAAAGTTCAAGAATGGGTAAAATCAGTTCAATATGCCAAAATTACACTCGACTCTTCACAAGAACTTAGCGTAAATTCTTATAAAACTACTGCTTTATTGGTCATTCAGAATGACAGCATTCTTTACGAAAAATACAAGGATGAAGGAGGAATAGGTGTACTCAGCAATTCTTTTTCTATGGCAAAATCTATTCAATCCATCCTGATTGGGATTGCCTTGAAGAAAAATTTAATTTCTAGTGTAAACGACCCAATTTGCAAATATCTTCCTGAATTGAACCCAGAAAAGTTTAAAAATATTCAAATCAAACATTTGTTATGGATGGCATCTGGTTTAGATTTTAATGAGACCTACAATAGCCCTTTTGCATGGCCCGCAAAAGCTTATTATGGCAAAGATGTCAATTCAACGGTATTAAATCCGGAGGTGGTTGAAGTGCCAGGCACTTTGTTTAAATACAAAGGGGGAGATACCCAACTTTTAGGCATGCTGCTAAAAAAGTGCTGTGGAAGTAGTGTTTCAGAATTTGCATCAAAAGAATTGTGGTCCAAAATTGGTTCTGAATTTCCAGCACAATGGGGAACCGACATCCCTGATGGCATGGAAAAAGTAAGTTGTTGCTTTTATGCAACCGCAAGAGATTTTGCGCGTTTGGGAAAGTTAATGATGCAAATGGGAAATTGGAATGGAGAACAAATCATCGATTCAAGTTTTGTCAAAGAAGCTATAGCCCCTTCAATGATCAAGAATACTTCAGGAGATAGAGTTGATTATTATGGCTATCAATGGTGGTTGGCCAATTTCAAAGGCTTACAAGTAATTTATGCGAGAGGGATTTTAGGACAATATATTTTTTATGTTCCAGCAAAAAACCTTCTGATGGTTCGTTTGGGCCATTTGAGGGCACCAAAAACTGCAGATGAGATGCCTGCGGATGCAAAATTATACCTAGAAATTGGACTTGGTTTTACAGATTGAAATATTACCCCAAAATGTATAGTTTTTTCCCTGATTCCCTAATATTTACTTAATATTAGCATAATCATTATGAATTGGCTTGTAAATGTATCTGCAAGTAACTAATATTGGTTCAATGAAAGTAACTAAATTTTAATCTTTGGCCATGCATTTAGGCTTAAGAATAAAAGTTGCTCGAATCAGTCGTAAGATTACCCAGGCGGAGTTAGCCGAAAGGATTAACAAAACCCGCCCACTCATTTCCAGCATTGAGCAGACTGGTAAAGTAAACTTTTACACGCTCAAAAAAATATGCGATGTGCTTGGCCTGGACATCGATGTGTTAACTCAATCTACAGAAGACCTCGGCGTATTCACTTACAAAGGGGGCTCTGATTCAGTTTCAAAAGAGAAAATTAAAAGTTTAGAACAAGAAGTTGAGTACTTGAAAAGATTGGTTGAATCTCAAACAGATTTAATCAACACTTTGAAAGGTATGTCTCCTGCTTCTTCTTCATCAGCCAAAGCAAAACTTAAATAGTTTTGTTTTAGTTGTGTAGATGAAATCTAAATTATTTCTAAGTTGAAATTTTTCGTGTGCATTCTTTAATTTCGATGTAAAATTTACAGCGATGAAAAGAAAAGATTTTTTAAAAGTATTTGCCATTACAGCAGCATCCTCAACTTTGGTATTGTCTGCATGTGGTGAGGATCCAAAACCAACTGCCACTGAGAATGCAAATGCAAATTCGGATGCAGCGGATGCAAACGCTGCAAAACCAGCAGCAGATTGCAATGATTTATCTGGATTGAGCGAAGCAGATATCAAACAAAGAGAATCTGTTAGCTATGTTGCATTGTCAACAGATGCCGATAAAAATTGTACAAACTGCAGGTTCTTCAAAGCTGCTGAAGATGGTTCTGGATGCGGATCTTGTCAATTGATAAAAGGTCCTGTAAGTCCTGATGGAAATTGTAAATCTTGGTTCAAAAAAGATGCCTAACAAAAAGCCACGCAAGTGGCTTTTTTTATTGCTTTTTAAATTAAAATGTCAAAATTAAAAATCAGCATATTCTTATTCTTGATAGGAGTTTCATCCATTGTAAATGCGCAAGAAAACTCAATTGTAAGTGCTAAAACAGATAGTATTTACAGTTGGTTTACACATGAAAAATTCAATGCCATTCACAAAGAATTTGACTACGAAATGTCAAGATCATTAAGCACGGAACAATTGGAATCTACCTGGGGGCAAATACAAATGATGTTTGGAAGCCCAATTGAAACAAAAGAAAAATCCATTGCTCATGTAAAAAATCTAATATTGGTAAGAATGCCAATTGTTACAGATAAATCGGCATTGGTTTTGTCTGTCAGTTTTGATTCTGTATACAAAGTTGCTGGTTTGTTTCTATCACCAGGAAAAATTTCTTATACACCCCCAGACTATGTCAATCCTGAAAAATTTGAAGAACGAAAACTCAATTTTGGAGGTAAAAACTTTCCGGGTACAGGCATTCTAACCTTGCCAATTACAAAAACCGCAAGCCCTTTGGTCCTAATTGTTCCGGGTTCAGGTCCAGTTGACAAAGACTTGAGTATTGGACCCAATAAAATTTATAAAGATTTAGCTTGGGGTTTAGCTTGTAATGGGATAGCCGTTTTTAGGTATGACAAACGTACCCTTCAATACCAAAATCAGCTTTTACAAAATGATTCATTGAATGAAAAATTTACCATTGAATCAGAATACTTAAATGATTTAAAAGAGATTGTTGCTCAATTAAAGGGAAGAACTGAAATCAACCCTAAACAAATTTTTATACTTGGTCATAGCCAAGGAGGCTATTTGATTCCTTATCTCAATAAAAACATCAAAAACATTGCAGGATTTATTTCTTTGGCTGGCACCTTGCGTGAAATTCCTGAATTGGCCATAGAACAAATTCATTATTTGTCAAGTTTAGATTCTACTCAGAACGGAGATGATGAAAGAATTGATGAAGTGCTAAAACGCATGCACAATTCTTGTAGCAAACAAGTGAAGAACCTTAAATCAAATCAAGAGGTAATGCCTCCATACACCCTCAATTATTGGAGATATTTGGCAAATTACGAACCTCAAAAAATGGTATTGTCCATAAAACAACCAATGCTTGTTTTACAAGGAGAACGAGATTACCAAGTGACCATGAAGGATTTTCAGGTTTGGAAAAACTGTTTGCAAAACAAACAGAATGTTTCTTATCAATCATTTCCGGGTTTAAATCACTTGTTTTTGAAAGCTGAAGGAGCGCCTAATCCAGCTGAATACATGCAGCCAGGCAATGTTTCTTTTGAAGTTATTCAAGCCATAACTGAATGGTTAGAAAAACTTAAATAGCAAGAGTTTCAATTGCCAAATAATGATTTTCAATTTGTTGAAGAATTGCTAAAATTTCATTTAAATCCAAACTGCTCACCAATTGGGTTCTGAATTCTTTGAAATGATCAAGGCCTTTGAAATACTGGCTGTAATGAGGTCTCATTTCTAATAAGCCAGGTCTTTCCGTTTTCCATTCAACCGATTTGAGTAAGTGTTTTTTACACACTTTTACTCTTTCTTGAATTGTGGGTTGATTCAATATTTCTCCAGTTTTGAAATAATGTTTGATTTCGTTAAAAATCCAAGGATAGCCTATGGCTGCCCTGCCAATCATGATGCCATCTACGCCATAGGTATTTTTATATTCCAATGCTTTTTCTGGGGAGTCGATATCCCCATTGCCAAAAATTGGGATTTGAATTCTTTGGTTGTTTTTTACTTTTTCAATCCAAGACCAATTGGCTTCGCCTTTGTACATTTGCGCCCTTGTTCTTCCATGAATAGTCAATGCTTGAATGCCCACATCTTGCAATCTTTCTGCCACCTCCATGATATTGATATTGCTTTCATCCCAGCCCAACCTGGTTTTAACAGTAACAGGTAAAGAAGTAGATTGAACAACTGCTTTGGTAAGCTGAATCATTTTGGGGACATCTTTTAAAATTCCTGCACCAGCCCCCTTGCATACTACTTTTTTAACAGGACAACCAAAATTGATATCCAATAAATCGGGGCCAGTTGCATCCACAATCTTAGCAGAAAGCATCATGGCTTCTTCATCACCACCAAATATTTGAATGCCTATAGGTCTCTCGTAATCAAATATGTCTAGCTTTTTTTTGCTTTTGATGGCATCTCGAATCAAGCCTTCAGAAGAAATAAATTCGGTATACATTAGGTCTGCACCCGCATCTTTACATACTGCCCTGAAAGGCGGATCGCTTACATCCTCCATGGGAGCCAACAACAAAGGGAAATCCCCTAATTCAATTTTTCCAATTTTTACCACTATAGCTTGCGTA
>Ga0214921_10010700_pt1 | contig 11297 bp, 12 predicted proteins | sample LL1505_MetaG_FD_177992 | JGI IMG/M metagenome (GOLD analysis project Ga0214921, IMG submission 177992) | Freshwater microbial communities from Lake Lanier, Atlanta, Georgia, United States - LL-1505 | ecosystem: Environmental > Aquatic > Freshwater > Lake | place: USA: Georgia | collected...
GTTCTCTTTTGAAACGTAGTTGGAAATTTGGGAACGGAATGAATCAGCCAGGTCAATGTAGTGCGGTTCCAAGCAACAATACCTTTGGCGTGCGCACCGCTACTTATCGTATGCTCCGGTGTTTCATCGTTATATAATATCCAATGATCCATGTCTCTATACCAGGATTGAAGAATGGTATGCAAATCTTCTTCATAGATCCATTCTTTCCCCGTGGTATGGAAACATTCTTTCCCGTGAGGTAATTTAAGAAGAATGTGATAGGTAGGACGAGATACACAAATACCCATGTTTGTCTGAACTACACGTTTCTAAAAATCAATTTTTAGTCGTTCTTTATTGTATGGAAGTTCATAAACGATACACCATCATGATTCCTTTACTAGAGGAATACCCTTCCTTAGATGAACTGGACTTTGCCTCCAAGATAACCCAATACAAAGATTTCAACATCAAAGCACGTAGTCATCGTGCTACGACCCCTGAAGAATTAGTAGAGGTTGCGGATCGTTTATGTAACGAGGAATTAGAATTGTCTACGTATCAAACCGTCATTCGTAATTTTTTATCTAATGATACCCCTTATAACGGCTTATTGTTGTTTCACGGATTAGGTACAGGAAAAACGTGTTCGGCCATTACCGTTGCTGAAGAACATCGTCGCTTTTTAAAAGAAAGTGGATTGAAACGTTTCATTTATGTATTGGGTGGATTAAACATTCAAGATAACTTTAAAAAACAATTGTTTGACCCGGCCTACTTAACCCAGAATGGTAGCGATTGGACATACAAGGGATGTGTGGGAAATACCCTTCTTCGTGAAGTAAGTTTATTAGGATCTAAAAAAGAAATCGTAGAACGTATTGAAGAGGTCATACAAAAACAGTACCGATTTATGGGATATCGTAAATTTGCCAACTACGTACATCAAAAACGTAAAGAATTAGCGGAATTAGAACATTCCATGATTATCATTGATGAAGTACACAACGTCAAAGATGAAACGGGAAGAGGATTCACCCCAAGTAAAGCGCTGGATTTAGTAACGAAAAAGACGACGGTAAAATTATTACTCTTGTCGGCCACACCCATGTTCAATGATCCAGGTGAAATCATTTGGATTTTAAATTTGTTGAATCGTAACGATAAACGCTACGAATTAAAGGAGTCCGACATGTTCAAAGATGGCGAATTACGTGAATCGGAAAAGCATCGTTTTTTGAATCATGTACGCGGCTATGTTTCGTATGTCAAAGGTGAAAATCCCTTTACCTTTCCTTATCGTATCTACCCTTCTTATTTTTACAAGCATCGTATGACTCCAACCAAAGCCTTTTCCATGTTTGGGGATACGTCCATGGAAGAAATGAAAACACAAGTCTATCCCGTTGCCTTGAGTGACTTTCAAAAAGCCGCTTATGAAAAAACCATTTCCGTTGCTTCTTCTAAAAGCTTATCCATGGGTGATTCCATTCCCTTTTTAAGTGTTCTCAACATGACGTATCCCAAAGGAGGGTTAGACTACATGATCAAAAAAGATACCTATGAATATTATCCTGGTAGTGAACGATGTTTTGATGCCGCACATTTACCCAAGTACAGTGCCAAGATTGCAGAGATTTGCAAGCAAATACAAAAGGCGGAAGGTATAGTGGTGGTCTACTCTCAGCTTTTGGAAGGAGGTGTCATTCCAGTAGCCCTTGCCTTGGAATCCATGGGCATTAAGAACTGGAATAAACCCTTGTTGAAAGGGGCGGTTCAAAAAGGACCGTACAGCTACTGTATGTTGACTGGCTCACCTGCTTTATCTCCTCATCCAGAAGAAGCCATTCGTATCGTGAATACGCCTGAAAACATGTCCGGTGACAAAATCAAAGTAGTGTTGATCACCAAGGCAGCATCGGAAGGAGTAGATTTGAAAAACATTCGTCAAATTCACATCATGGATCCTTGGTGGAATTTAAATCGTGTGGAACAAATCATTGGACGCGGTATACGGTTATGTAGTCACAAGGGGTTACCTTTTGAAAAGAGAAATGCACAACTCTTTTTGTATACCTCGTATACGGGTGAGATGGAAACGGTAGACCATTACATGTATCGGTTTGCAGAACAAAAAGCAAAGAAAATTGGTGCCATTACTCGTTTGTTGAAAGAAAATGCCATGGATTGTAACATGAATCATCCCGCTTCCATGAAAGTACTCACGGTACCTCAAACCTTGGCGACTGGTGAAAAAATAGACTATCAAGTAGGCGACATGTCCTTATCTGTTCTGTGTGATTTTATGGATTGTGACTACAAATGCGCCTGTCCAGAAAAAGAGGCCGTCATTGAACCGACCCTGTATAACAAAACGCGAACCATTGAAAAAATTCGCAATCAATTTCGTAATGGATACGTCTATGAAAAACGTGAATTACATCGTGATCTAAATTTATTTTTACCCATGTCTATGGATCAACTAGAAGAAGCATTGACGGACATGGTAGATATGAAATTAGAGTGTTGGGACATGTTTCATCGTAAAGGATATCTTGTCAATCACGGTACCTATTATTATTTTCAACCGGCTTCTTTAGGAGAAATGGTACCCGTGTATGAACGTCGTATTCCCTCTTATAAAGTAAAACATTCCATTTGGATAGAACCAAAAGAAAAACGAACACAAACCAACGTAGACGAGTTAGTCCATACGTTGAAACAAAACATGGAACAATCTAAAAAGGAAGGTACGGATTGGTATGGCACTGCTTTTTCCGTAAGAAAACGTATGCCGGACATTGCGAAGCGGCATGGGTTTGTCTTTGATGAGGAAATCTTGGATACCTGTATCTTTGAACACATGGTGGAAATGTTAAATTATAAAGAATGTGTCTCTTTGTTGCATCACGGGTTGAAACCATTTACGGAATATTTGAAACCGTTTCCTATAGAGGGAGGTAGATTGGTTCATTTATGGAATCAGGCAAGTATTGTGACTTTATTTTTCAAAGATACATGGAAAGAGTACGAGTATAAATATGTTCCTACCAAGATTCCTAAATCCGCCTTTGGTCCCGTAGTAGGAGGAATTACCAACAAAGGAGAAGAGCGTGTCTTCAAATCTAAACACATGGATGACCCTGCTCTTTCGTATGGACAAGTTTGTAAAAATGCTGGATTAACATCGGATCTGATACCACGTATCCAGTACGTATTGGGTGATGATTATTCTGGGTTTACTTCTAAAGAAATATGTTGTGAATTGGAATTATTGTTACGATATTTAGATAAAGTAAAGTATCAGGGAAAACGTTGGTTTTTGAATGCGATAGAAGTCATTGAAAATAAGGATGATACCATTATTAACTTGATCAAAAAATTGAAAACTTAAATGTTGTTGTATACTAAAGATGGACTTTTATCATGACTCGCTTCTTTCCCGATCCATGCTCATTCCCATGATAAACATGGGTGGTAACATGGAAGAAGTGTTGTCCAATGAAATAGCATCGTTAGAAGGGAAATGTTTAGAGGAAGGGTACTTGAAACGTGGATCTACCAAGTTGATACGTTATTCCTGTGGCGTATTAAAAGGCGCAAACATTGTCATTCAAGTCATTTTTCAAGGTAAAATAGCAAATCCAGTCAAAGGTCAAACGTTTACCTGTGTCGTAGAGAACAATACAAGGGCGGGTATCAAAGGACGATTGGATGCAGAAGAGAATCCATTCATTGTGTTTTTAGCAAAAGATCATCATCCCATGCCTGAATTTTCTGACATTAAAGAAAATGAAAAAATAAAGGTTGTCCTATTAGGTCAACGATTTGAAATCAATGATCCCAAAATATCCATCATTGCCGTACTAGATGAGCTGTATAAACCGGAGCCTGAATTGACTCCACCATTTATACCGAAAGAGAAAGAGAAAGAGAAACCAGAGAAGACGATCTTTGTATTCAAATCTAATTCGGCAGACAAGGCACCTGGAAAAGGTGTCAATGAACACCTAGCCAAAGGACAAACGTTTCCAGAATTATCCAAGATTAAAGATTGGCGTCGTATGTTGTCTAATTTTGACGTCGCCGAATTTGATTGGACGGGAGAAGGTGTCCTACCGGAACCCTTTCCTCCCATGACCCGATGGAATTCTATTGAACACGCTTTTCAAGGATCCAAACATTGGTGGAAGGGTCACAAAAAAGAAGCATTACGCTTTACATTAGCAGGAGATATAGGTAAAGGAGATGGTGCAGAAGCTCAAAAAAATAAGTTGGTAAAGATTGACATGGACGGATGGGATGAATTATCGTGGAAAGTCATGGCCAGTGCTGCGGAAGCAAAATACATGCAACATCCAGAAAGAATGCGCATGTTGAAAGCAACGGCACCTGCTGAACTCTTTCATCTAACGACGCAGCGTGGTAAAAGTGATCTCGTTCCTTTTACACATTTAGAATATATTCGTACCTTATAACATGAAATACGTTTACATAGGAGTAATTATCATAGGCATCGTTTTTTTTGGATTATGGACACAAGGTATCTTGACTCCAAAAAAAACAGGTGACAAAAACATTGATTTATATTATTTTTACACAGCATGGTGTCCCTACTGTAAAAAGGCATTTCAAGAATGGAATAAATTCAAAGCAGAATGGAATCAAAAAACGTATGAAGGATACACGATTTATTTTCATGAAGTGGACTGTGACATTCAAGAAGCATTAGCCGATAAATATCAAGTGACTCAATATCCAACCATTAAAATGATCAAGGATGATGGAATCATTCATTTTGATGCCAAACCCACGGTACATTCTTTAACGGCATTTTTGACGACTAGTTTTGATTGATTTTTTTATAAACGGTACTATTATGCCTGTATCTTTGAGTGGTGATGGTTGTCCTAATGAACGTTGTTCTATTTCATTAAAAAAAATAATAATGAGTGAGAATGTGATAAAAATGTCTGATGGTCAATGTTACTATACAAAATACATCTATTTACACATTCTTAATTTGATAAAAAAAGGGTTAACGTTAGGTCACGATGATTTTGTTCTTCCTACTAGAAACCCAATCACAAAACCGGATTTAGACCGTTTATATTTAGACCCGGCTACATTTCCTGCAATACATGCAGCATGGGTAGCATCACCTGCGTATCTAGTGGAGCAGGCACAAATTCAAAGCGCGGCTTTAGCAGCTGCCATGGCAGCAGTAGAAGCAGATACTGTACATGTACCTGTCATAGGAGATGGTAATGGAAGGCATGAAGTGAATACTGTATTACGATGGGGTGTACAAGTAGATAGAGAAGAAGAGGTTGAATACCCTATTGAGTATATCAATAGAGTAGATCGTTTTTTACTTCCAGCTGATTACAACGCTAATTTTGACCATAATGACGATGAAAATATTGGTCGTAGAAGAATAAGAAATATTGGTGTAAGTGAAATAGATTATATAGGTATTGGTCAGAAAGTACCTCCAGGTGTACCTTTAGTTATACGATTCAATGGTGATTTTTATAATACTTTGGAAGAGTTAGCACCTGCCATGGGTAAAATTATTGATGAAATTAGAGGTAATGAAACTGGATTAACTGGAGGAAAACGTAAAACAAAAAGACGTTCACGAAAATCTAGACGTACGAAACATAGACGTTAAATATATGAACAAATGTATTGTCGTTGTGGTAGGACATAGTAGTATTGATACTGTAAATCCAGAATATGTAGAAACAGATATACCCATTCAAACTATTTTACTTGCAAATCCAGGGTTAGAATGTTTCGTTGAAAATCTAGAATTACAATCGGATATAGTTCAAATGTTTTTAGATCCTAGGTTTAATTTTTTTAATCGTCCTCCTGAAGCAATATTAGCAGAATTAAACCGTAGAGTCAAATCAGATAGGCATTCAGAAGAAGCAAGAGTCTCTAAAATGAAAGATCCTACGGACGAAGATATTGCACGGATACATTTTTTGCGATCTCCCGGTATAGTAGGTAACTTAGCACCTGTCTATTATAATAAAACCTGGGAATTTTCATCACCCAATGGCCCAGAACAATATGGATGTGTTTTACTCATTCATCCTGGTCCAAACGGAGTCGTAGTAGAACAACTTTATGCAGAAGTAATCCTTGCAGGTGGTTTTGAATTAACAAAAGAAACGTTAGTGGATGAACTGAGTCAAGATTATGATAGTCTTCTTTTTTTAGACATTGGATGTAACATTACGAATGGACATCCAGGAGAATTTATAAGAAGGCGTATTTATGGAGGAAAACGTAAAACAAAACGCCGTTAAAATTACTTTTTCAAGAGTTCAGAAGTAGCCGATCTAATGAGCATCAGCGGATGCCGGATCTACTAGCACAAATTCAAGAGATTCAAACATAGCAAAGGTAAACGGACTAGGCGTTAATATAGTTTTTTTCATGAAAAAAAACTATACGCAGCGGTAGGTTTTGATCCTACGACCTACAGGTTATGAGCCTGTCGCGCTTCCTCTGCGCCACACTGCGAAAGTCCCTCGCACACGAATTGAACGTGTGACCTTTTCCTCTTTCAGAGAAATGCTCTTCCATTTGAGCTACAAGGGAGTACACGGGGTGGGATTTGAACCCACGAAGCCGAAGCACGGGATCTTAAGCCCCGCCCATTTGACCAAACTCTGGTACCCGTGTTTCCTCCGCATGTGCTACGAACACATGAACTTTCTGCTTGACAGGGCAGATGCTTTACCTTAAGCTACGGAGGGTTGAAAAATGGCACTAATACACGAGGTGGGATTTGAACCCACGAAGCCGAAGCACGGGATCTTAAGCCCCGCCCATTTGACCGCTCTGGTACTCGTGTGTGTCTTCTACTCGGGATACGACCCCAAGTTCCTTTTGCTGAAGCAAAGTGTTTTACGATTAAACTATAGAAGACAGCCTCTTATGAGAATTGAACTCACGACCTTTAGCTTACAAGGCTACTGCTCTACCACTGAGCTAAAGAGGCGGACGCCCTCGGACGGTTTTGATCCGTCTACCTCGCGATTAACAGTCGCACGCTCTTCCGATTGAGCTACAAGGGCATACTATACCTATAGATAATTTCTTTATATAGATTTTTTACTAAATATTTAGTAGGGGTTTCACCCCTACGACCCCATCATTGTAATAACGGGTTGTAGGGGGGGGGCGTGCCTCCTACCCGGTGAAGCTGTAAGGTAGGGCAAAGCCCTACAACCCGTTATTACCCGGTGAAGCTGTAAGGTAGGGCAAAGCCCTACAACCCGTTATTACCCGGTGAAGCTGGAAGCTTCTGCCAAACAAAAAAAATAGGTTTAAAAAGTAACCAATGTTGTTGGATATGAATGTATATGCGAAACAAAATGACCTGTTACTGACCAACCTGATTTCGTATTATAGCGATCAGGATTATCAACAATTGGACAAAATCTTACCCATTTTGAACGGAACCTCCCCTATTTCGCTGCGCATCATTGATTGGTTTGTCACAAATTATGCAAAGCAACACTATGTAGTGTACATGTACGCGGATTCACGCTTCAAAGTCTACAATGATTACAAGCTAAAGCTAAAAGCGTATTCTAAGAAACGGTTTGATCCCTTTTGTAGATGGGAAAAGAATGTGATTCCCTATCGTACCAATCAATTTATTCAAACGACGATTGGACAACTTAATTTTTTTAAATGGATGCTAGACAATGGTATTTTAGACTACATACAGGAACACTATGAATGTATTGAGAAAGATATGATGTTACGAAACACGACGAAACCAAAAACAGAAAAAAATCGTAAAAAGCGTGAAGAATTATCGGTCTTTGCTTCTAAAACGATTAAAAAGGAAGTCATTGAGATTGAATTATCTTTTGATTAAGTATGTTAGTTTACTATACGATAGGATTACTCTTGTTATGTGCATGTGTATTTTATCATAATTATAAAGAACCATTGGAAGGTACACCCATGGAATATACACAAGGACAAGCGGGTGAAATACAACAATTACGTGATACTATACAAAAAATAACACTAACGGATGCATTGGTCATTGCTTTACAAAGTGATAACGATCAAATGACGGATCAAATCAATCAATTACAAACAAATGTATCTAGTAAGCCAGGATATCAATAAATATATACTATATGAGTATTTTTCAATCTGTTTCTACGGAAGAAGATAGAAATTACCCCTACCATACATTTATTAAAACACCAAAAGAAATGGGATCTTCTAATGCAGGTACCTTGACTGCCTTGGGTAAAGATATTGGAGCCATGGGAGCCTATGTAGGTGTTCTTACTACAGGCGACACAAGCGCACATGTAGGCGGTGTCAAAGCTTTAGGAAATAAATATTTTATGAAGACGGGTGCTACCTGTAATGCACCGAATGGTAAGCAAGAGAGATACATTTTTGTCAATAATATACCGGATGGAACATTTGCTGGAAAGGGACTTGTACCAGGTGCCATAGAAAACATTACGTATATCAATCCATTAAAATTGTTTACTGCCTTTTCTCAAGGAACTTCTTGTCAACAGATTACAATGGAGACGAGAGATATTAAAAATGCTACGAAAACAGAAAGTCAATACGTATTGAATGATGACATTGCTTCTTACAATGCGTGTTGGTTTAAAAATAAAAAAAATCCGGTTACCAATGAAAAATGTAGAGAAGGTATGACCATGCCTAAAGATAAAACTACACAACTGTACTATGTTGGTTTAGGGGTGGTTGGTATTTATATTTTACACCGTCTTCTTCATAAACGCATCTAAAGGAAGTGGTTTGATATGAATCAATGCATAAAGCATGGAAAAATACTCCTTATCACGTGACCGTTTTAGAATTTTTACGATGAGCGTTAGTTCCTCGTAACCAAGGCCATCTATGTCCATTTTATCCTATCTTGGCATTTTAAGTTTAAATAAATAATTAATTAAACACGTTCACTCTATGATTTCTATCCTACTTCAAGGAGGTTTAGGGAATCAATTATTTCAATTATTTACTGCCATTTCTTATGCCTTGGATCAAAAGGAAAAAATAGTCATTCCTTATGAAAAAATAGATGGACACAGTAGACCCACGTACTGGACGACCTTGTTGAAACGTCTCAAAGAAAGTGTAGAAAAGGTAGACGTACGAAAAATTCAAAAATTAGCAGAAGCGGGATTTCATTATACGCCTTTACCTGTAGTACCAAATGTCATGTTAGTCGGCTATTTTCAATCGTATAAATATTTTGACAAACATTATGATGTCATTTATAAAAAATTAAATTTTAACATTGAACAAGAAACCATTCGTAGTAAATATCTTACCATGAATGATACCATTTCTTTACATTTCCGTATTGGGGATTACACCAATCTTCAGCTACATCACAATATTTTGAAAGATGATTACTATATTCGTGCCATTCGTGAAATTATTCGGCGTACCAAAAAGTCCAATTGGAACATTATTTATTTTTGTGAAGAAAAGGATAATTTACCCGTCAAACAACGCTTGTACAAGATTAAAAAAAGTTTTCCAGAATTAGAATTTCATAAAGCCGACGATACCATGGAAGATTGGGAACAATTATTATTAATGAGCTGTTCCAATCATAACATTATTGCCAATAGTGCATTTAGTTGGTGGGCATCTTACTTGAATACCAATCCAGACAAAATTGTAGTTTATCCAAAGACATGGTTCGGTGCCGCCAATTATGACAAGTCTACCAAAGACATGTTTCCACCCTCATGGGTGCCACTGTAGGGGCAAGCCCCTACGACCCCGTTATAATTGGTTGTAGGCGCAGCCTACCCGGTGAAGCTGGAAGCTTCAAGGGAGGTGCGGAACCGTAGGTTCTGCAAAAATTGAAACGCTCTTTGTCATTGAGTTGTAAAATGGAGTTTAAAGAAGTAACCGAACTCGTGCCTGGCACCAAGTACCGAATTCTTTGTCATGATATTCTACCATTTACCGGGTTCTATTCACGTGTAGAGTATGAATTCTATACATTTCAATCCGTCCAAGGATCCCATTTTCATAAGGTACTCCACTTTTCACAACTCTGTAATACATTTTATGCACCACATTTTCAACGTGACCGTATTCAATCCGACATGGAACATCGTGCTGTCACCAAATTTATACAACGAATCATTGGCGATCCTACTTTCTCTTACCCTTAAGTATGTTGTTTCATGAAACTACCTTAGTACCAGGAACAAAATACAAAATTGAATTTTATGGTATGGACGTGTATACTGGTACGTATCTACATGATATAGAAAGGAAAAGATACTTTGAAAAAGTAACGTGTTTATATTCTGAAACATTGAATCCAAATCTAATTCAACATTTGACTATACCATCCGGCTATCGTTATTACATACCTATTTTTCAACGTGACCGTATCCAATCTGCTATGGAACGTAGAGCCGTCAATCTTATCCTTCAACGTATCATCGGTGACACCTCTTTCACCTGGTAGGGGGCGCGCCCCCTACGACCCCCCGAAGCTTCCAGCTTCACCGGGTAGGCTGCGCCTACAACCAAATATAACGGGGTTGTAGGGGTTTACCCATACTAATGGGTCGTAGACCCCTACAAGGGAGGTGCGGAACCGTAGGTTCTGCTAAAATTGAAACGTTTTTTAAGTAAGATTGTAAAAATGGAGTTTAAAGAAGTAACCGAACTCGTGCCTGGCACCAAGTACCGTATTGTATACGAAAAATATTTACATTTCAGAGGATTCTATTCTCATACAGAAGAATACCCGATACATGTGTTCCGTGTCGTCCACGGTTATGGATTTAGTGATGAAAAAAAGTTTGCGCATGGTTTCAATAAATTTTACGAACCCATCTTTCAACGTGACCGTATTCAAACTGCAATGGAAGAACGTGCCTTGCAACTCATTTTGAAAAATATCATTGGCGATACCACTTTCACCTGGTAGGAAGCTTCACCGGGTAGGGGCTAGCCCCTACAACCCCCATAATATTTAATTATTTTAATAACGGGGTCGTAGGGGTGGAACCCCTACAAGGGAGGTGCGGAACCGTAGGTTCTGCTAAAATTGAAATGATTATTATTCTTTTTTTTCAAAATGGAGCTTGTTCCCGGTAAAATATATGCGATTACCTTTGAAGGTCTTTTATTTATTGGTTTACATGTATCCACAGATGACGTACACCATTTTATAGATGTCTATGGATTGAGTAATACTACAGAAAAAGCAACTTTCAGTAAACAATGCACATTTCATGGTCCATTTGAAC
>Ga0214921_10010703_pt1 | contig 11294 bp, 4 predicted proteins | sample LL1505_MetaG_FD_177992 | JGI IMG/M metagenome (GOLD analysis project Ga0214921, IMG submission 177992) | Freshwater microbial communities from Lake Lanier, Atlanta, Georgia, United States - LL-1505 | ecosystem: Environmental > Aquatic > Freshwater > Lake | place: USA: Georgia | collected 2015-05-28
CATCGAGCCATTTTGAGAACTCCTCGGTTTTGCGAATATCCATTGCAAGCAGTGTAGCCAATAGGATACATATCGTCAAGGTAAAATTCAGACAATGCCTTGAAAGCAATCCTCCACCGCGTTTCCAGCACATCGCCTGCGGCGCAAGCCTCTCACGGAGCACCAAGACACGGAGAAAACTTCTCGGCCGGAACGCCGACGTCCTCGTCGGCATCAGCGCCTCAGAGCAAGACAAGTATGGCAACTCGGAAACTCAGCTAAAAAATGCGTCAATACGCGGGACCGACCCCTCTGAGACCCCTCTGACTCTCTAAATCAAAGCGCCGCAATCAACTCCCTAATGTAAGTATCAGGGTCATCCTTGGCACTGAGGATGTGGTGTTGGCGATAGTCTGCTGAAGTAGCGTCCTTCTTTGAATCTGACGGACTCGGCCACCGGAGCTGATGCCGGTGTGTCTGGGAGATGAGGAAGGATTCCAACTGGATGTCTGTGCGCTTGAGGAGTGCTTGGAGGTCTTTGATGCGGCGGAAGAACTGGATCTTTGGGTTGTTGAAGTTGTCGGTGAAGTTGCGCAGACCCTTCGGATCAAGGAAGGCGATGGTCTGTTTGTCTTCGCGCAAGAGCCAGAGAATGAAGTCTGGACGAAAGCCTGCTTCGGCGAAGAAGCTGATGCCCTTGTCGGAGCTGTGGTTGCGAAGGAGGTAAAGCTCCGTCTCACCAAGAACACCCTTGGCTTCGGCTTTGCAGAAGGCTTCGAGGTCATTGACGAACTGCTTTTCACCTTCGTTGAGATGTGTTGGCATGATCTTAACCAGTGCCTCCTGTGCGCCGCTATGGCTGAGGTGGATCAACGGTTGGTAGAGGTGTTTGTCAGCGCGGAAAATGTCGAGCTTCTCGAACGACATGGCTTCAAATGTCCCATCGGCGAACTTTTCACCCAAAGCCCGCAGGCGGTTGATGAGTTGGCGTTCAGACTTCTTCACGAGAATCTGATACTGCTTCAGCAGCAGTTCATCGTCCTTCGTTAGGAGCTGGTATTCCAGAAACGGCGCTTCAAACTCGCGCTTATGAAATTGACAGAAGCGGTCGAGGTAGCCTTTCAGCAGGTGGATGGCGACCTCTTGGTAAAACGCCAGCTTGTCGAAGCGGAAGTCGAGATAGCCCGGTGGAATGTAGAGTTCATACCACCACCGTTCATTCATGATTGCTTGGAGTGCTTCAGGGCGGAACAGCACGTTGTAATACGCCTTGTCGCGCTTGTGGCGTTCCAGCTCAAACCAGACAGCATTCCAGTCAAGGAAGGCGAGGTGTTGTTCGGTGAGCGGTTCGCGGTTCAGGGGTGCGGCTCCGTCACCAGACTTCGCTACCGAGGATTGTTTTTGCAGTCTCGGATACCAGTCAGCGACTACCATGCCGTTCAGTTTGCCTTCGAGGCTGGCGAGTTGGAGCGTGACCTCCTTCTTGAAGTCGGGCATCTCCTTGCGGGTGCGGATGATGTTCAACTCCAGCTTGTCGATCTCTGGCAGCTTGATGGTAGGCAGGAAGATCAGTTCCCGGCGCTCATCTTCCCCCACGCCTTCTTCTTCGAGGTATTCCTCGAAGTCCTGCATGTAGTTGCTACGGATGCCGAAGATGTTCAGCGTCTCCATGAGCGCGATGTGCTCCGGGTGCTTGGTAGGCATGTCATCACCCTGCAAGTCGAGCGCATCTAGCGCGCTGGTGCGCTTCAGCTTAAACTTGTAGCCACGCAGTCGCACGCCACGGCCAAAAAGCTGAATGATTTCGCTGCCTTCCTTCTTGCCCACGTTCATGAGCCCCATCGCAGTGACGCGCCAACTGCTCCAGCCTTCGCTGAACTTCTTGGCGCCTGCCAGCAGCCGAATCGGGCTGCCCGTGGCATTGATTCCGGCAAAGAGGGATCCTGAGAAGGCCATGTCTTCGACGACGAAGTGATCGTTCTCGCCCTTGGCCTCGATCAGCCGGTCACATAACCCTTTAGCGTCACCCACATTCACCACGCCGAACCAATCATGCGTGCCGATGCGCAGGCCAATTTCGCCATCACTGCCCATGAGGCGGACGATGTGGAGCTGCCCAGGCGAAGGAGCGTTGAAGACATGACGCAGGATGTCGAGGAAGCACTCGCTGGCTTTAGTCCCACTCCACACCGTTTCCAAATAGGGGAAGAGCTCATCAAAGACTGTCTTGCCTCCTGCTACGAAACCCATCCTCCGCGTTAACAGTTTTTGAAGCGAGATTTCAGACTCTTTGCGGTTAGCAACGAAGCTCGCCAGGAACTTCAAGATTTGCACAAGGTCAGTCTCTTCCTGCTGCTCACGAGTGCCGGAAACCGAGCCACCAACGAAGATCATTAGCGGGTCCGCCAGAAGGTAAGGCTTCAGCTCCGCGCCGCCATCGGCAAAGCGCCGCCTCTGCTGGTAGAATGATAGCAGACTGCCCGTCAGATAGTCCCGCCCTGCGAGCTGCACCTGATCGGCGAGGTTCAGGATGTTGAAGTCCTTCCCGTAGCCATCGTTGTAAAAGAACTTGTAGGAGTAGTCGAAGAGGATGCACTTGGCATACTCCTGAGTGAGCTCCTTCTGCTTGGCTCCGGTCGCCGCTTTGACCGACTGCCCGAAGGTGGCGGAGTATTCAAAGGAGAAGCCGTTGGCGCTGATGCGGCGGCGGAAGTCTTTCCACACCTCACCACCCGATCCGCGATGGCCTTCATCCACCAGCACGAGGTTGTTTCCTTCAAAGGTATCCACCGCCACGGTCTTCTGGCCGGAGGTCTCGCGGAGCTTGTTGATGTCGATGATGTCCACCCCGCGCCCGGTGAAGAGCGTCGCACCGTCCTTGTCGTAAAATTCCGCTTCGATCCCGCTCTGCTCGAACTCGTCTTTGTGCTGCCGGGACAGCCCTTCGTTTGGCGTGAGCAGGATGATGCGGTTGAGATTCTTCCGTTGTCCTGCCTTGCCCAGGTAGTGCAGGTATTGGCGGATGTGGCAGTGCATCAGCAGCGTCTTGCCGCTTCCGGTCGCCATCCAGAAGGCCGATTTGTTCAAGTCATCCAAAACGAAGTTGGTGATGTGCTCACGAGATGCCTTACCTTCATTGAAGGCTTTCACGCTGTGATTCAGCGAGTAGAGCAGCGCTTCCGTATCGCTGAAGTAGCGGTCCAGATACATCTCGGTCATCAGCAGACCGAGGTATTGGAAATAGATCGGGTAAAGTGTCGGCCCCAGCAGGTTGCGCTTCTTGGTGATGTGCTTCCAGTGGCCGACGATGTTGCTGTCGTAGTCGCGCAGTTGGTCATCCGCCACGCTGCGGCCCTGCTTCGGCAGGCGGGCGATGAGCTGGTGCACAAACTTGCTGCCTCCGTCATCCGCCCACCCTTCAAACTCCGGCGCGCGCAGGATTTCAGAGAGGCGGTCAAAATCAGCGACACCGAGTTGCTTCAGCGCCCACGGGGCGAGAACGAGTTTGTTGGCGAAGGACATGATCGTGGTTTTTCCTAATCGTCCGCACCCACTCCAGGCAAGGCTGGCCGCTTCACAATGACTTTGAAAAGATTGCCCTCCCGATCATCCACAAACTCAATGTCTGGATAGGCTTGCAAGGCTCTGAGAATACCGCTGCCAACACCGCGATAGGGAAGCAGTCTCAAAGCATAAGAAGCCAAGATAGGGTTTCTGAAATTGGAGTTGCCGCCTTTGACGTTCTCCAGCGTCAAATGGTTAGGCAAGTGACCTGGGCTGATGATTTCGACGCGGTCAGAGAAGATGAATAAGCGAATTGGCGCAGAGAGGAAATAGTTCCTGTGGACGAGGGCGTTCACCATCAACTCTTCAAGAGCTTCCCTTGGTATTTCTGGATCGCCGACCGAATTAAAACCTTTGTCACCTTGTGGTGCGCGGAGATTACTAAGGAGAAAACTCATGCACTGCTGGAACACGTCCGCCATCTGGCCGCTGATGTCTTTGCTGTCAATGTAGCGGTTTTCTGCTATGTCAGCACCATAGAAGGCCACTGCCTTGACGATGAACGCAGGTAAGAGATAAGGTGCTCTTTTGCTAAACAGCAATACCCCCGCGTAGTTGAGCACAGTGCCTTGAGCCAAGTTTTTATGCTCCAGTATTTTGGACAAAGGAACTAACTGATCCTCAATCTTCTCCCCATGCAGCTTTTCAAAGAACCGAGAGAAGTATTCCAAGTCAATGTCCGCGATACTGCTTCCGTTCACAAGCGTCGCATCAGCATGAAAGACATCCGCCTCCTGGATCATGCGTCTGATCTCTTCGCCTGAAGTTGCTTTGCGTTTGTCTGCCCCACTCTTGACCCAGATCGTCCCATGCCTGTCCATGTAGGGGCGGCTGCAGCCGTTGGGGATGGTCAGGACCATCACCGTGCCAGCAGGGTGCGCCAAGTTTTCGGTCAGGGGATTCACCGCAGGCCGCACGTTTTGAGAGGAAGCATTGGAAAGTAGCTGGTTGATCCGGTGAATCGCTTCTGGATACAATCCAACCACTTGGCCGTGGTCGCCCACTCCTATCAGCATCTGCCCACCTCCCGAGTTGCTAAAGGCGACAAGCTCAGCCGCCAGAGCGTCGGCATTCGTCACATCGGCCTTGAACTGGTGGCGGCTGTCTTCGCCCAGAGAGAGGCGTTGGATGAGTTCTTGTGTGGTCATGGCTTTAGCTCAGGCTTTCAAAGTTCGTGGTGTCAAACATCAGGCGGTGGAAGGTTTCCTCGATGAGGTGGACCTTGTTGTGCGGGTCGTTCAGGGTGTGGGGGCCGTTGAGGTAGATGAAGTCGTAGTCGTTGTCGGCGGGATTGATGGTGAGCTTTTTGAGAAACTTCACCAGCGCGGCGTTGTCGGCGGCTTCGTCATCGCTCAGGCTCCGCCAGAGGATGAGGCAGCGGCCTCCGGCCCGGCGCTCGCCGGTAACGGTGAGGAAGCCTTTTTGGTGGTCGATGTGTTTCACCTTCAGGCCCAGCAGCCAGTTGAAGGTCTCCACCAGATCGACATTCGTTTCCTTGGTCTCACCGGCGCTGCTGGTGGCGATGTGGAGCTTGTAGCCAAAGGGATCGCGGAACTGGCCCACGTCCAGCAGGCTGGCACTGCCTTCACTCTCCACGTCCAGGAAGTAACCCAGCAGGTAAGCATCCCGCTGCGTCTCCGTGGCGTTGGCGAGCGCGGTCTCTTGCTGGGCACTGCGGGAGAGGCGGAGGTTATTCAGCGTGTCCTCATAGGATTCCAAGCGGACGATCTTGAAGGCATGAGAGATGCCGCTGTTGCGGGTCTGGGGCTTACCTTCTTTCCAGTCAGTAGAATAGACGACTTTTTTCAGGCGGGGGACAAGCACAGTGTCAGAATATTCCGCCATCTCAACCAACAAGTATTTTCGTTGTCCACTATCAGCGCGATTGAGGTTAATCACCGCATGAGCAGTGGTTCCCGAACCGCCAAAAAAATCTAAAACCCATGCACTAATCTCTGAATCTAGGCCGCAAATCCAAATGCTATCTTGGACTGCGAATGGAGACTTCGCGAATGAAAACACGGAACCGCCACCGAACAGATTGGTGAGGGTTGAGCTTCCATGTTCACGGGCGGCGTATGTGTTTTTGTCCCACCAAGTGCGCGGTAAAACTCCGTCAGATGGGATGTGCCTTCGGAAAACTTGGACGCTTCCGTCCTTTTGCAATCGCACTTTGAGATCTTCAAAACTCTCACGAGCTGATAGGTGATTGAGACTCCAAACGCGTTCTTTGCCCTTCTCATCAATCGGAAAAAGGATAACTTCATCAGCTTTTGGCTGCTCAGATGTCTCCCATTGGGATTTGGCTGAATTCCAGTTTAATTCAGGTATTCGCAAGCATTTTTCCGAAGGATTGACATATAACGGGTAAAATTGCTTCGGACGTTCTGAACGATGAGTAACTGCCCCACCGTCTTTTCTGAAATTCCGCCAGTCGACATTGATCCCGTCCTCTTGACTAAAACGATCCAACTGTTTCTCACTTCTTGGTAGTCTTGAAAGCTCTGCGGCTTCCGACTTGCGATAGAAAAAGCCATACTCATGGCAAACCGAGAATCCTCGCACGGTTGAACGACCGGATGGATTGTTTCGAATTACCGCTACGCCAAGTTGATTCGAACGTCCGAAACGCTCATCGAGAAGACATGCAAGCTCATGAACCTGGTAGTCATCAATTGTAACACAAACAGCACCATCGTCTGATAGCAGGTTCTTAGCGATTGTGAACCTGCTTTCAATGAATGAAATCCATGAGGAGCTCCGAAATCCATTCTTGTAAATAATTGGCCCTGCATCGGTGTTGTATGGTGGGTCGGCATATATCGCGCGGACTTCACCCTGGAATCGGCACCGCATGAGTTCCAAAGCATGTGCATTATCTGAATTGAAACACACACCGTCGAGAGAGGCATCTAGATCGTCAATACTGGCAAGGAGCTTGAGCGTAAAGGCACGTTCAAAGTGCTTAGTATCGACCATCAGATACGGATTGTCCTTTAAAAACTCAGACGTGCGCTTTGGCTTCAACTCCGGAAGCGCAACGAGATAATCCCATTCCTGCCATTGCGCGTCACACTGGCAGATGTCGGCGTAGAGCGCCTCTGGCACGCGGTCGAGCGTCAGGCAGTAGCGAGTCTCAACAACGAACTTCTTCTTCAACCAGAGCTTCTTCTGAAACTCCTCCAACTGCGCCACCATGCGGATGACGGGCAGGGCGCAGCGGCGGATGGCGCGGATTTTGGAGAGGTATTCCTCGGCTTTGGCGGCGGTGCTGTCCTCGATGTCATCCAGGTGCATGACCTCGTTCTTCACATAGAAGTCCAGCTCACGGCGGAGGAATCCGCCAAGGTCTTTGTGGATAAAGTAATCGAAAAGGTGCTTGGCTGTATAACCGCGCAAATGCTTCTGGAAAATGGTGCGGCTGTCTTTCTTGTCCTTCGGCTGATAGCTGGGATCGGCGGCGAAGAGCAGTTCCTTCCACTTCGGTGGCAGGGTGTCTGCCAGGGTCTTTTCAGTATCAGCGTTCAGCTTGTCCTGAAGGCTGCGCTCACTTGCATGCTCGCTGTAGCGGAAATGAATGGTGAGGATGCGCTCATCCGTCTCCACGAAGGCAGTCTCGGTATCCAGGCTGAAGGCTCGCGTGCTCTTGCTGTCGGCTTTGCGGTTGTCCTTCTCCGTGTCGCCCTCAATGAGCTTGAACTGGACGGTGAAGACATCCTTCGGGTCGGCTTTGAAGATTTCCCCGAGGTTCTTGGAGACTTTGAAGTTGTAGTCCCGCAGCAGCTCGGAGGACTTGATGTAATACTGGTCCATGTTGGCCCAGATGAGTTTCACTTCCTCCCCGTTGTAAGGGATCATGTAGCGCTCCTGCCCGTGCACGGTGCTGCGGTGTAGGCCCAGAAAGTCGCCACCCTGGTAGTAGCGGGAGAAGAAGGTGAGCAGGTGGGAATAGACTTCATCGGCGGTGGCTTCGAGGTCGGAGCCTTTTTCCAGCTTGGACCGTAGCTCCATGACGCGAGGAGATTGCTCGGCAGAAATGCCCGCTGCCTGCGCGGCGGACTCGGCCTTTTCCAAGTCATGCTTGATCTGCATCCCTTGCAGGTCGCCGTGGCTGCTGAGAGCGCTGCGGACTGTGGTTTCCAGGTGCTTGTCCAGGAACTCGGCGATCTCGGTGTGGCGCTGGCGCAGGACACGGTAGATGCCGAAGTCGAGGTCGGCCTTGTCCAGCTCAAACAGCTCACGGAGCTTGGCCTTCAGTTTGGTGAAGTTTTGGCTGGCAGGGATCGGCGTGTCGGTATCGGGCATGGATTGAGTAGTAAAACGTTAGGACTTCGTTGGCGAGTCCGACTTGCTCTGCTGAACAAGCGACCAACGCACGGTGAAGAGGTCGAGAGTCTGGGTCTTCTGCTCCAGCTTCCCACGAATGGCGGCCACGAGCAGGTCACGCTGGGCGTAGATGCGCTCTTCCACCTCGAAGATTTCCTGCCGGAGCTTGCGCTGGCGGCGCTCGGCCTCGGCCGTGTCGGTCTGAATGCGGGCCTGCTCGCTGAGGTCTGCGGCCTTGGTGGCTTCGTTTCGCAGTTCACGGATGCGCTTCTTGATGTCCTTCAGCGCTTTTTCCGAACTGGCGACTTGATCGTCTGCCCAACCGTCGAGCTTGGCTAGCTCTGCCTCGAAGAACTTGGCATTGCGGTCGGAGATTTGTTTCAGCAGCAGGGCGCGGGTTTGCTCCTGCTGCACGGCCAGTGTGGGGGCATCGAGCGCCAAGGCTGAAAGCGCTGAGGAGGAAGCTGGCAGTGTTAGGAGACGGGAGGCCTGTTCGTCATCGAGTGCCTGTCCATCATCGGAACTGGCAGCAAAGATGAGGTGATCTTCGCCCTGGTCGAGCGCATCCACGGTGAACAGTGACACCGTAAGCCAGCCAGATTTGCCAATGAGAGGCTTGAGGATGCTGATCTTTCCACCGTGGCCACCATAGGCAAAGGTCAATTCCGCCGGTGGCAACTCACGTTCTTTGGCCCGATGAATGACACGCTCTGCCAAGGGATGACCGAGGCGGTAAAGATGGGCCTCAGCAGATCGCCGTGGCAACTGATACAATCCAAGCTCGATACCCTGGACATCCGCATAAGGCTGGCTGGTGAGTTCAAAGCAGGACTCGCCCAAGAAGCGGGCGTGGCCGTTCAACTCGTGTTGTGTGAGCTGGATGAGTTGCCGCTCGAAGCGGTTCAAGGACTCTCGGGATGCGTCATCACGGACCTTGAGCTTATCGCGGACTTCATCGTCGAAGTTTTCCAGGAGCTTCCGCCGCGTGGTCTTCATGGATTCATCAATCTCCAGCCGTAGCTCCAGTTGCAGCTCATCGAAGGCCACCTTGACCTCCTCGGGCTTGCGGCACTTCTGATAAATGGCGGCAATGCGCATTTCAAAGTCCACGCCGGACTCGATAGCACCAAGCACTTCATCACTGGAACCAAAGACGCCATCGAAGAGCTTGAACTTCTCATCCAGGAGTTCGTAAACCCGAACATCGGCAGCATTTTTTTGATTGAGAAAGTTCACCACCACCACGTCATGCTTCTGCCCGTAACGATGGCAGCGGCCGATGCGCTGCTCGATGCGCTGGGGATTCCACGGCAGATCGTAGTTCACCACGAGCGCACAGAATTGAAGGTTGATGCCCTCTGCACCTGCTTCGGTGGCGATCATGATGCGCCCTTCCTCGCGAAAGTAATCGACGAGGGCACTGCGCATGTCTGCGGTGCGGGAGCCAGTGATTTTGTCGCTGCCTTTGTGCCGCTCTACCCAGCGGGCGTAGATAGCCTTGGAGGTGTCGTCGGTGTTGGTGCCATTGAAGAGCACGATGCCGTCTTTGTAGGGACTATCGGCCAGCAGGCGCAGGATGTAGCTTTGAGTCTTGCGTGACTCCGTGAAGATGATGGCCTTTTCGGAGGCACCGAGTTCCGTAGCCTTGGCGAAGGCGACATCGAGAGCTTTTAACAAGGCACGGCCTTTGGCGTTGTGGTCGATGGAAACAGCGATGCGAGCAAACTCTTCAAGGTCGTCGATCTCTGCCGCCATCGCTTTGGAGTCCTCAGCACTCAGAGGTTCCACTGCATCGTCATCCCACTCCTCAGCCGTTTCATCCAAGGACTCATAATCCTCATCGAGTTCATCTTCGAGAGACTGCGACGGCTGCTCAGCTTTCAGGCGTGCCTTGAGACGATTTGCAATGGAGGTGAGCGCTCCGGCAATGGCGAACGACGATGATGCGAGCAGCTTCCGCAGCACCAAGGTCATCAGCGTGCGCTGGCTGGGCGGGAGCGCTTGGAGATTGTCTCGCTGGAGGTAATCCGAGACGAGGTTGTAAAGCCTGTCTTCGCTGTCACCTGGATCGAAACGCTCCACCATCGCGTGGCGCTTGGTGTAGGGCACATACTGCGTGACCTGACGGCGGAGCGTGCGGTGGCAGATGGGTTTCAATCGGGCCTTCAAGGTATCGAAGACCTGAGACTGGCTAAGACTGGCGAATTGATCACGGAAGCTCTTCAGATCGCCAAAGGTGTGCTCGTCAATGATGCTAACGAGGCCGAACAACTCCAGCAGGGAGTTCTGCAACGGCGTGGCCGTGAGCAGCAGCTTGTGCCGCTCCTGCAAGGCACCCTTGAGCACGTTGGCGATGATATTGGAGGGCTTGTAAACATTCCGCAGGCGATGTGCTTCATCCACGATTACCAAATCCCATGATGTGCGCTGCACATCGGAGGCCTTGTTTCTCGCGAACTGGTAGGAGCAAATGATGATGGCATCGGTCTTCGTCTCGAAGGGCTGGAAGTGACCTTTCTTGACGCACGCGTTGTAGGACTTTGACTCCAGAATCTCGCAGGGAAGGAAGAACTTCTCGGCCATCTCCTGATGCCACTGCTTCCGCAGGTTTGACGGAGTGATGATGAGGATACGCCGCTTCCTCTCGGCCCACTTCTGCGAAATGACCAGCCCTGCCTCGATGGTTTTTCCCAAGCCGACTTCATCTGCTAGGATCGCACCTTTTGACAGGGGTGACTGGAAGGCGAACAGCGCTGCATCGACCTGATGAGGGTTCAAATCCACCTGCGCCCCCGCCACCGCTGCAGCTAGCTTCTCCAAGCTGTCAGACGAGCAGCGTTTCGTCAGCTCGTAAGCGAGGTATTTGGCTTGGTAGTCGGTGATGCTCACGCGGCGAAGGCGAAGTGGCAGTTCTGGTCGCGGTTGCTAACGATGAAAACCTGAAGGAAGCAGAGGAGCGCGTGAAAGGGGTCAGACATTAATTATTGATATTTAGGCTACTGCGAGTTAATGGAAGCAGGTTTTTCAATAAGTCTGACAATAGCGAACGGTGTTTCTGAGGCAAGAGATTTTTCAATTCAGAAAGCATTTTTTGACAGAATCGGAGCGGAGCGAAGAAAGACTGCTGGAAGCAGCCCGTAGGGTGAGCGGAAGCGAGTCAATTATACCAATATCTATTAGGTTTTGAACTTTAGCGCGCCGTTTTAACTTGTAGCGGCGTCTCTATGAGCGCCGGAGTCGTTAACCATCGGCGGTCATAGACCACCGCTACAGTAGAGCCTAAAAGCATTCAGCTTTTGGTATTATTCTCCCTGCTCTCTGAGTCCTCGGTGGTTAATTCTGCTGAACTCAGTTTCGATGCACAAAAAAACCGCCCGCGGTCTTGCGACGCGCGGGCGGTGGGATTTTCGGGAAACCTTATTTGG
>Ga0214921_10010704_pt1 | contig 11294 bp, 12 predicted proteins | sample LL1505_MetaG_FD_177992 | JGI IMG/M metagenome (GOLD analysis project Ga0214921, IMG submission 177992) | Freshwater microbial communities from Lake Lanier, Atlanta, Georgia, United States - LL-1505 | ecosystem: Environmental > Aquatic > Freshwater > Lake | place: USA: Georgia | collected...
AAAAATCAAAATCATCCTCCGGTGGTTTTGTGTATTTCTCATACGACTTCGGAACATCATCCGCCTGCCCCTGCACCAGAAATTCCTCTCGGAAAATTTCCAGAGCGGCTTTTCTGGCCCTCTCCCACGAGGGTCTCTTCCCATAAAGCGGCTCACCGAGCAACCGTGTGGTGTGGATGATCGCCTCCTCCAGCGGCATCCGGTGCAGAAGGCGCATCGCCGCCAACATATTGAGTGAGTCCCGCCGATTGCGACCTCGCGACTCCCTCGCCGGTTTTTTTCGGTTCGCCTTTAACCAATCGCTGAAATCCGAGACAAGGCGCTTGTCGCTTTGGTTCCAATTGATCCGGAAAGCGGCTGCAGCAAAGCAGGGTGTTGCTGTCGAGTCTTCCAAAAGACCGAACCCCGAATTGAAATTCGAAGTTTTCGGTTGCAGTTCCAAGATTCCAATCGCATCCGGAGTCCCCAGACTGACCAGTTCCGCCCGCTTTTCCTTCTTCAAGTCCTGCCATGGGGTTTCTAAATATAAACTGTTTTCTGCCACCATATTCCCTCGCAAACACCCCACGATTTCGTCGGGATCCTGAAGATAAGCATCATACTCGGGATTCTCCACTTCTTCCCAATCACAATCCTCGCCATACTTGTTACATGTAGCTATTCCGATTGTCTCTGGCGGTATTTCGACATAATCGATGTTTTCCCACTCCCGAGCATACTCCCAAGCAAAACATGCTTCCATCTCACCCAAAGGGATTTTTGAAAAATCCCACTCGGATCTTGGCAGGTAGTATGCTTCTTTTGTAGCAGGGCTCATGCTGTAACATATAAAATAATAAAATATGCTACGCAAGGAAAAATTTTATTTTCTGATCATTTTTTTTAATGAGCCCGAAAACGGGTTTTTAGACAGGATGACAGGATTGACAGGATTTTCAGGAAAGGCTGTCTGTTTTATACGGCGTGCCGACGCTCCGGCACGGCGTTCCAACACTCCGGCACAGCGTGCCGACGCTCCGGCACAGCGTGCCGACGCTTCGGCACGGCGTGCCAACACTCCGGCATGGCGTGCCAACGCTCCGGCATGGCGTTCCAACGCTCCGGCATGGCGTTCCAAGGCTCCGGCATGGCGTTCCAAGGCTCCGGCACGGCGTGCCGACGCTTCTGCCAGGGACGGAAAAAGGTCCGACAGATGGTGACACTTGCGAGATCGCTATGACACGCGCCAATGAACCAACAAATTCTTAACAAAAATATTTCAGAAAAAATTTTCCACTCCCAGCGGATGTCCGACCGGGGTTGATAGGTCTTCCTCGAAATGATCACCAAAATCCTATTCGCTATCCAAGCAGCCACGCGCTGCTTCCGCCCGCAGAGTCAATTCCCAAGCCGCTTTGCGCGTCAGAGCGAGTTTTCGTTTTGAGCTATGGAGACTAACGCCTATGGAAAACCGATTCGGGATTCTAGGTTGCTTCGCCGCATCAAAAAAGCTCGCACCCGCCACCAGTTACTCACGACTCGCCACAGCGGCGCTGCCGCAATCCACCACCCAACATTCAAAATCCAAAATTAGCTTTTCCTTGTCTCGCCGGAGCCGCAAGGCGCGGAGGAGGACCGCCACCGCAGCTTTCCCTTGCTGAAAACTGAAACTCTAAAACCTGCAAACTCACGCTCTGTTGCTGCGCAGAGCTTAGTTTCATCCTGCGTCATTCTGCAGCACGAGGGGCTGTTGAGTAGCCTTCGATGCGGTGCGTGCCGTATCCGCTTGGTTTGGACTCTTCATTTAGTTTGTAACTTTTGTCGCCTCGGGCGCGAGCAAGTTCTTGGGTTAATAAAAATCTTGTGTAGTTCGATAAACTACCGAAGCCAAGTTGCAGGGCCAATTGCTTCGCCTCCCGCTTCAGATCAGGCTCCAGAGAGATTCCAGCGCTCTGCGAATTTCGCGATTTTGATTTTTCCGAATCCATGTCAACAAGAATAACGCAGATTTCAAAAATTGACAATTTTTCATTCATGGGGTTTTGACCTTACCTTTTTGCTTCAAATCTTGGTAAGGTTTGATAAGAAATCATTCGATGCCGAATGTCCGCATAGCCGTGGCGAAAAAAGCCAAGTCCATGGGAATTTCTCTCCCCCCGGAGTTAATTCGCGAGGCAAAAAAACACGCCTACTCCAAGGGTATGTCTTTTTCAAAATATATCCGGGACCTTCTTCTGCGCGAACTCAAGATCGATAATTCATGAAACTATTCCCCAGAAACTCATCTCGTCCAGATTTGTAATCACAAGTTTTTTCCAATCAATCTCTTAAAAATGCAAGACCTAATATACCAGCTACAACATTTTCTAACTACCGCCCAATTTCCGTCCCCTGCCGCGCTGATTGAGGCCCTGCCGATCATTATTTCTCTTATAATAATTGAAGGGTTGCTAAGCGTTGACAACGCGCTTGCGATTGCAGCTATGGCAAGCCATTTGCCGGAAAAACAAAAATACATGGCATTAAAGCTCGGTATTATTGGAGCCTACGTTTTTAGGGGGCTATGCTTGGCTTTTGCCGCTTGGATCATAGACAACCCGTGGTTGAAGATATGCGGCGCAGCATATCTGGTATACCTTATGTGCGAACATTTTACAGGTGCCGGAGACGAGGACAATGATGGTGCACCCGATTCCCCCAAGCAGCGCGGCCTAGTAGCAACAATCATTGCTATTGAGATTATGGACTTGAGTCTAAGCGTAGATAACATTGTTGCAGCCGTTGCAATGAGCCCAAAGTTATGGGTTGTTTGCACGGGGGTCTTTATTGGAATTTTGGCACTAAGATTTGTTGCGGGTGCTTGTATAAAACTTATCGAAAAGTTTCCCATATTGGGAGAAACGGCATTTTTGTTAATTGGATATGTTGGTTTTATACTTGTGTATGAATTATTGTGTGACCCGCATAGTGGACTTCAAATTTTCCCAGGCCCTGTTCATATTAGCGCAGGTCAAAAATTTTTAGGAATCGCAATAATAATCTTCTTATCAATTTTATATTCAAAAAATACATCTCTCCAAAAAGCTCTAAACCCGATTTTCGAAATTTTAAAGACTCCAATGAAGGTCATAGCTGCTATCATAGGTCTCCTAATAAAAATTATAAAATTACCTTTCACGCTGATTGTTAACCTAATCAAAAGAAATCCTGAAAAGGTATAATTCTTATGCCAATTAATTTAATTAAAGGTCAGAAAATCGACCTACGTAAATCAAGCGGTTCTTCATTGATCGAGTTTTGTGTAGGAGTGAATTGGGGTGCTATCGAAACAAAAGGTGGGTTTCTTGGGTTCGGCAAAAAAGTAACCGATGTGGATTTGGATTTGAGCGCTGTGTTAATCAATACAGACGGAAAACTTTGCGACCACATCTACTCCCCGCTTTATAAAAAAGAGCTGCTTGACAAATGCGGATTACCACCTGGAAAACTCAGCGCCGCTAATGGTGCTCTGAGGCATACTGGGGATGACCAAGCAGGAGACTCTGGCGGAGATGATGGTCTTGATAATGAAGTAATTACTGTCAATTTAGCTCTTGTTCCGGAGAATGTTGCACAGATTTTCTTTTTCTTAAACAATTGCGGAAACGAAGACTTTTCCCTGATCCCCTATGCCAAAATTCGAATGTTTGAAGGGACTCCCACCAAAGTGAAAGAAGTTTTTGCCTCCTATAATGTTTCTGCGGAAAGCCAGTATGCCGGGCGGCGGGCAATGATTCTTGGTCGCCTTTATCGCCGCGGAGAGGAGTGGAAATTCGCGGCTATCGGCGATCCGACCGAAGATGTTTTCGTGGGACAAACAGTTCTGCGAATCGCACAAAACTACAACAATAAATAAAACACTATGGCTATTAACTTAACTAAAGGACAACGCGTTGATCTGGGTCTCCAGCAAGCTGGCGTTGGTTTGGGGTGGAATCCCAATGAGGGTGCCTCTTCGGATGCGTATGACTTGGACGCAAGTGCTTTCATGCTGGGAGACAATGGAAAGCTCATCTCCGGAGATTTTTTTGTTTTTTACAATCAACCCCAATCACCGGATGGTGCCGTTAAGACCACTGGGGATAATCGGGATGGGGAAGGCGATGGCGACGATGAGACACTGCTAGTGAATTTGGGATCGGTTGACCAACGCGTTAAGGAAATTATTTTCGTTGTTACAATCCACGAAGCCGAACAGCGCCGCCAGAATTTTGGTCAGGTCCGTCAAGCGTTTATTAGAATTTATAACCAATCAAATAACGAGGAGATTTGCAAATATGAGCTTGATGAAGACTTCTCCACGGAGACTGCTGTAGAATTTGGACGCCTTTACCGACGCGAAGGAGCTTGGAAATTCGAAGCCATTGGTCGTGGATTCAATGGTGGGTTGCAGACTTTGGTGGATAAATATTCTTAACCAAACTCCTCCCATGACAAAATGTCGTTATTGCGATTCCGCCTCTTTCGGATCTGGATGTGCATACGGACCTCGACGGGTTCACGAGCATGAGGGAGATGGGGCCAGGTGCGTTTGGTGTGGATCATCATCATATGGCTCGGGATGCGCTTATTCTGAGGATCGCAAGCACCGACATGGACACGGCAGGGGATGTGTATGGTGTGGCTCAAGTTCCCGCGGGAGTGGTTGCGCCTACAGCCCTGATAGAATGCATGCTCATTAAAGTTAGAGACTATGGCAATCAATTTAACAAAAGGACAAAGGATCGATATTGGTTTAAAACGATTAGGCGTTGGGTTAGGATGGGATCCCAACGCATCTGGAAGCCAAGATGATTTTGATTTAGATGCTTCCGCGTTTCTTCTGGCTCAAAACGGTCAGGTTCCAACCGAGGAATTCTTCGTTTTTTATGGTAGCCAGAGCAGAAATTCAGAGAACCAACCCATGTCTCCAGATGGGTCTGTTTTTTCTTCGGGAGACGACCGCACGGGAGGAAATTCGGATGGTGATGATGAAACGCTCTTTGTTGATCTCACGCGTCTCGATCCTCGAATTGAACAAATCGTATTTACAGTGACAATCCATGATGCCGATTTACGGAAACAAAATTTCGGACAAGTTAAAAACTCCTTTATAAGAATATATAACCAAGAAAACCAAGAGGAAATTCTGAAATACGAGTTGGAGGAGGATTTTTCCATCGAAACGGCCATCGAGTTCGGGAGACTCTACAAGCGCAATGGAGCGTGGCGGTTTGAAGCAATTGGAAATGGCGTTGCAGGTGGTTTGGCGGTTTTTGTTAAAAAGTATGCTGCCGCATTCTCTTAATCTATATACCAAGATTTTTTAAACCAACAAAACTAAAGAACAAAAAACAATACAAACCTAAAAATAACTATGCGTCGTCTCCCAGTCTACCTCGTCCTTGATACATCCGGCTCCATGTCCGGAGAGCCCATTCAGCAAGTCAAAAATGGCGTTCAAATGCTTGTCTCGGCTCTCCGTCAAGACCCGCAAGCCCTTGAAACGGCCTATCTGAGTGTCATTACCTTTGATTCATCTGCGAGAGAAGCTGTTCCTCTCACCGATTTGCCGTCTTTCCAAGCTCCTGACATTAATGCAACGGGAGTTACAGCTATGGGCGAAGCCCTTGCGCTTGTTGCAAACTGTGCAAAGCGCGATGTCAAAACGGCCACAGCTGGGCAGAAGGCCGATTGGCGTCCCATGGTTTTTCTGATGACGGATGGCGCTCCTACGGATGACTTCGAGAAGGGTTTGGCGAGGTTTAAGTCGGAAAAATGGGGGGCTGTTGTAGCTTGTGCGGTTGATAGCGCGGATACCGCATTATTGCAAAAAATAGCCGGGGAGGCTGTTGTGAAGTTAGACACATCGGACAGCACGGCATTGTCCGCCTTTTTCAAATGGGTTACGGCATCCATCAGTTTCTCCAGCCAGAGTGTGCAAAAGACAGGAAAAGATGTGGAAGGCTTGAATCAACTGCCTCCACCACCGCCAGAAATCCAAGTCGTCGTTTGAAATGTCGCGACGACTCCCTGTTTACGTTCTTTTGGATACCTCCGGTTCGATGCGCGGGGAACCAATTCAGGCATTGAAGGTCGGTCTTCAATCGCTTGTGTCAACTTTGCGCCAAGATCCTCATGCCCTGGAGTCCGTTCATCTGAGCATCATCACCTTCGACGCTCAAGCTCGGGTTGTATGCCCCTTGGAGAGTTTAGAGTCGTTTCAAATGCCTTCAATAGAGTGCCCTCAAAGCGGGCCCACGATGACGGGAGCCGCTTTGGAATTGCTCTGCCAGTGCGTGGATCGTGATGTGAAAAAAACCACCGGCGACCAGAAAGGCGACTGGCGACCGATTGCTTTTTTAATAACCGACGGGAGCCCCAACGATACAGCACTTTACGAGCGAATGACTGCCGAAATAAAAAAAAGACCCTTCGCATCGGTTATCGCATGTGCGGCAGGCGCAAAGGCAAAGGTGGAACCGCTCAAAAAACTGACATCCCAACTTTTTAATTTAGAGACCATGGATAGTCATTCGTTTTCCGGATTGTTCCAGTGGGTTTCTTCCACGGTGTCAACCGGCAATCGGAGCATGGGAGTTTCCAGTAGTATTGTCCTGCCTCCGCCTCCACCAGAAATTCAAGTCGTCGTATAAATTATTCCAATGATACTTAGGCAAGAAGGTCGAACAATTAAAGACTCTGTCAAATTCGTGCGGGAGATGGTATTTGAATTGGAGTCCCGCCATTTTCAAAACCGACCCCATGGTCGGATTAACTCTGAAAACATCACAAATTGGATTTCTAAGGATGGTGAGTTTGATAAGAATCTCTTTAATCACAATGCGCTGGATGCAAGTTGTTTTCGGGCGGAAAGCTTCACTCCGGATGTTGTAGGGGTGTTTAGATTATCGGTTCTTAAGATCACTGGAAATGAAGTTGATGCTGGAACGCCATTTTCTGCAGCACTCTATAAGACTTCAGTTTGGCCAGACGCTTTTCTGGAAAAGCTCGAAGAGTTTTCAAAGGTCTCCTCTGAAAAACACAAAGATTTTGAAGTAAAAGATTTCCTTGTTGCTCTTTCAGAAACTCCCATAGAACAACCTCCTACAGTAGCAAATTCCGAGCCGGGAACTCCCGCTGTCAAACACGATGTAAGCAATGCTCAAGAACAGGCACCACAGAAAGTTGAGGTTCCTAAAAAATTCGCTAAACAACCGATTAGCGTCCAATTAAAAAATGGAACAGTCGGAAAGCCTTACGAATATGAAGCCGGTAAAATAGCCAAAGCTATCGCCGCCAGCTGCGGCGACGACCCAGAAAAAGCATTCATTCAAAACATAAAGCTTCCCGAAGGATGTGGGATTGTTTTCGATGAAAAAACTGGAGCAATTTCTGGCAGTCCTTCCTTTGCATTTGAGCAGGAAATTGAGCTGCAATACTTCAAAGATACATCCTCCGAGGCCAGGCCCGCTAAAATTAGAGTCCTTATAAACCCAGACCCCGCATCTCTCTGGAAAGACCTTCCTACTCCATCAGATTCCCCCTACCAGAAGAAGAATACCGACCACCAATTCCTGGATGCTGGCGATTATCAGGTCATAGCCGCCAGCCGTAGGGGGCGCTCACATGCGAATAAAGGAGATTTCCGAGACGATGATTTCAGCCTCGGCTTTTGCAAGGATACTGGTTGGGTGCTTGTAACGGTAGCCGACGGTGCTGGATCTGCAAAATTTTCCAGAAAAGGCTCACAACTTGCCACTGAAACCGCCCAAAGCAGGCTCACAAATGCCTTGAAAGATTCGAAAAACCCCATCGATCAACTCATTGAATACCATAAATCATGGGATAATTCCGAAGTCAAAGCAGCCGTTAGAGGTCTTTTGTATGAGGCCGCCCTAGCCGCTCATTATAAACTTGTTAATGAGGCCAAATCCCCAACGGAAAAGCTCCCGGTGGAGGCAACCCTCAGGAATTTCGATACCACGCTCATTCTTCTTATCATGAAAAAGATAGCGCAGGGCACTTTGTTGGCCACTTTTTCTATCGGCGATGGAGGGGCGGGTGCAATGGTTTCCCCTGAAAAGGGTCTGCCCTTGACTCAACAAGACAACGGCGAACACGCCGGTCAAACTGTCTTTCTCACTTTTCCATCCACCTTGAGGCAAGATGAGCAAAATCTCGCCCAGAGGTTTCATATGGTCTGTCTCCCTGAATTTTTCGGAGCTATTGCAATGACGGATGGTATTACAGATCCGAAATTTCCCAGCGATGCCTCATACTCAGAGCCATCTCAGTGGGGCATCCTCTGGAAAGATTTGGAGTCTGGCCTCAGCTCGGCGGAAAACCTTTTGGAATGGATGAACTTTTTCTCTCCTGGGAACCACGATGACAGAACCCTTGTCGCAGTTATTCCCAAGAAATCCAAAATCTCCCATTCATGAGCATTGTTAAAGTCAAATCCCTTACAACAAGTAAGGAATATCAATTCGATCAGAAAAAACCTGCTGGCACAGGTGCCATGAAAGATGTGTTTTTCTCTCCGGATCGAAGTTATGTTGTTCAGATTTTCAAATCAGCTCAAGACCACGACTCTATGGAGCGATTGAAGAGTATTGTTGGTAGATACAGAGATAGTATTTTTAATCAAATTGGTGGCGATTATTGGGAAACAGTTTACTGCTGGCCAACCGACATCGTCGCAGTTTCTGGGAGCAATCAGATTGCTCTCATTGCACCAGTTTATCGAAACGAATTTTTCTTTCAGTTTGGCTCTGTTAATAATGATTCACTTCTTTCAATCAAAGGTAAAGAAAAACAGGGGAAATGGTTTGCAACTGCAAATCATCGAACGAGATATCTCGATTCAAGAGAACTAGGAGATTGGAGGAGTCATTTGGGGCTTTGTATTAGGATTGCTCGTGCTGTTAAAAGAATGCACGCAGCTGGTCTCGCCCACTCGGATTTGTCTTACAAAAATGTGCTAGTTGACCCATTATCAGGCGGTGCCTCTGTAATTGATATTGACGGCTTAGTTGTGCCCCAAAAACATCCGCCTGATGTAATTGGAACGCCCGACTTTATTGCACCTGAAGTATTGAGAACGCTTTCCCTCCCGCTTACAGACAAAAAGCGCGCGCTTCCTTGCATTGAAACAGATCGGCATGCCTTGGCGGTTTTGATATATATGTATCTGCTTTATCGCCACCCATTGAAGGGAGGTAAGAATCATGATCCAGACCCCGACAAAGATGAGTTGTTAGGCATGGGTGAAAAAGCTCTTTTCGTTGAGCATCATCTAGATAAAACAAACCGTCCGAATCTAAACGATCTAAAATCAACTGACCTGCCTTTTGCAGATATTCAAAAAATTCCCTACTCCTGCACTGGTCCATATCTGGCTGAGCTTTTCCAGAAAGCTTTTATTGACGGTCTGCACAACCCCAATTTGCGACCCACTGCTAACGATTGGGAAACAGCACTCGTTAAAACAGTCGACCTCATCCAGCCTTGTAAAAACCCCAAGTGTTCCCAGAAGTGGTATGTCTTCGACAATTCCATAAAACCCAAGTGCCCATTTTGTGGAGAACCTTATTCTGGATTATTGCCGATCCTAAATCTCTATTCACGGCGTCGTAACAGCGATCCTTTCAAGCCTGACAACCACCGGATCATGGTATACACGGATCAATATCTGTATCCATGGCATGTCAACCGGCTCATTGCTCCCAATGAGCGACTAACTCCAGAGCAGAAAAAGCCCGTAGGTTACTTCGTCCAACACCAAGGGGTTTGGTGGTTTGTTAATCAAACTCTTCCTGCTTTGAAGGATGTAACTAACAAAAAAGACATCCTTCCGGGGTCAAAAGTTGAACTCGTGGATGGCCTCCAGCTGCTATTAAGTCCTGAAGAAAATGGAAGGCTTGTTCAAGTTCAGATGGTTCGAGGCGAGTAGTTTAATTACAACAGAGTGATGACAATCCTGCTTGCAAAGTATGGTGATTGGATTTTCCCTATTCTTGTTGGCATATTGAGTCTATGGCTCTTGGTTGCTATAATTCGCGTCTACAACAATTGTAAAAAACTGGAGATTCATTTAGATGAGCTATTAGCCAACTCTGAGTCCACAAGAATTAAGCTCAATAATGTTTACGCAGAACTTTACAAGTTGCTTGGCAAATATTCGATCCATGAATCCGATATCCTCAAATACATCTCAGCGGGTCAATCAAATATTCAACTATTAGCAACTCAATATCCGCAGCTTAAGGCTGATGTTATTTTTCAGAATGCAAGTAACAGCTGGTCAACTTTGTATGCCGAGCTTCAGAATTGTATGGTAATTTATAATCAAATTGTAACTCAATACAATACCTATGTTACCAATTTTCCGAGGGTTTTAGCATGTATTTTAATTGGAAGAAAGATAAGAAAACATGGTAAAATAATGTAAAACTGCTTTAAACAGAAATGCGTAATTGCCCTTTTTATTTTTCAAAAAAATCAAAGGGGTCGGGCATTAATTCTTGATATTTAATCACGCTAATCAAGCGTTTGAATCCGGCAAAAGCATGAATTGGCCTCGCATTTTGACGCATTGGCTTTGGCGGAGTTGCCGAAGTGTCATCGCTATGAGGTGCTGATGCCGACGAGGACGTCGGCGTTCCGGTCGAGAACTTTTCTTCGTGTCTTTGTGTGCTCCGTGAGAGGCTTGCGCCGCAGGCGCTGTGGTGGTCCTCCTTTGCGCTGCGCGGCTACGGCGTGATGTGGTAAGTGGCTTGGTTTTTCCTAAAAATCGAGTTCAAGAAAGGCCGTGGGTGTGAGTTTTTACAGTTCTTCTGGGGAAACTGGGGGGAAGCCGAAGTTATCTTAAACCCGAAAACGGATTTTTAGACAGGAGGACAGGATGGAGAGAATCGGAGCGCAGCGGAGAAAGACTGCCGAAGGCAGCCCACCGGGTTAGCGCCAGCGCGTCAATTTACAGGAAAGGCTTTGGCTTTTGTTTGATATCGCACAAATCATTTCAAACACATCGAATCATAAACAGATCATCCTCTGTGTTCTCTGTGCGCTCTGTGGTTAGTTCTGCTGGATTCAGGTTAAAAAACACCCCCATGAATCCTCAGCATCCTGTCTTCAGGGCACAAAAACAGCATTGCATTCTATGGCACTGATCATCGATGGCACAGCTCGACCGAAAGGAACATCGATGCCCGATTTGACATCAGCCTCCAGCGTGATAACAGTAATTACATGTCTTCGGCATTGAAAATTTCCCTCACGCGCATTGGCAATTC
>Ga0214921_10010708_pt1 | contig 11290 bp, 6 predicted proteins | sample LL1505_MetaG_FD_177992 | JGI IMG/M metagenome (GOLD analysis project Ga0214921, IMG submission 177992) | Freshwater microbial communities from Lake Lanier, Atlanta, Georgia, United States - LL-1505 | ecosystem: Environmental > Aquatic > Freshwater > Lake | place: USA: Georgia | collected 2015-05-28
CAACTTTAACTTTAACATAAAATTATTGCTAATACTACACCTACAGGTTGCAGCCAGGGGGGCTGGCAGTTTGTTTATGTTATTACACAATGCGGAGCATTGCGTTTGGTGCTATTCATATATAGCTATTACATAAGTGGCTATAATACTTAGCTGCAAGATTAGCTTCTTACTTTTATACTTATAGCTCTATTGGTTGATTACTAGAGTCATAATAGCTATACTAAGTCTTATGAACAAATTCCAGATCATCTCTCAATATACACCAGCCGGCGACCAGCCAAAGGCTATCGATGCTCTGATCCAAGGCCTCTCTAACGGAGAGCGAGACCAGGTTCTACTCGGCATCACGGGTTCTGGCAAGACATTCACAATGGCTAATATAATCGAACGCACTCAGCGTCCGGCTCTTATAATGGCTCATAACAAAACTCTTGCCGCTCAAATATATTCCGAAATGAAGGATATATTCCCTAATAATGCTGTTGAATATTTCGTCTCTTATTATGACTACTATCAACCCGAAGCATATATACCACGCACTGATACCTTCATTGAAAAAGATTCTTCGATCAATGAGCAAATCGATTTGATGCGTCACTCGGCAACGCGTTCACTGCTTGAACGCAAAGACGTTATAGTAGTAGCCTCGGTTTCTTGTATATATGGCCTTGGCGCGCCAGAGCTATATTCTGCTATGACCCTCAGCCTTAATGCTGGCCAGCGCTATAAGCGCAAAGATCTGCTAGATCAGTTGGTGCAGCTACAATATGAACGCAATGATATCAACTTTGAGCGCGGGTGTTTTAGGGTCAAGGGCGAGACTATTGACATATTTCCCGCTCACTATAGCGAAAAAGCTTGGCGGCTATCTTTTTTTGGCGATGATTTAGAAGAAATCAATGAGTTTGATCCCATGACTGGCACAAAACTTGCCAAGCTCAGGTCTGCTGTAATTTACGCTAGTTCTCATTACGTGACACCGAAAGAAGTCATTCATCGCTCGATACCACAGATCCAGGAAGAACTAATGCATAGATTGCAATTCTTTCGTGCTAACGATAAGCTACTCGAAGCCCAGCGCCTCCAACAACGCACTCAGTATGATATTGAGATGCTAGAATCAACTGGGTCATGCAAAGGCATCGAGAACTACTCGCGCTATATATCTGGACGCGGAGCTGGCAATCCACCTCCAACTTTATTTGAATATCTTCCTAAAGATGCGCTACTTTTTATGGACGAGAGTCACGTAAGTTTGCCTCAAGTCATGGCCATGTATAATGGTGATAAGGCTCGTAAAACCAATCTTGTGGAATATGGATTTCGCCTGCCCTCTGCCCTAGATAATCGCCCGCTGAAGTTCGAGGAATGGGAGAATTTCCGTCCGCAAACGATCTTTGTCTCAGCAACACCATCTGCATTCGAGTTAGAAAAAACTCAAGGCGTAGTAGTTGAGCAGATAATTCGCCCAACGGGTCTTCTTGATCCAATCTGCGTTGTAAAGCCTGTGACCCACCAGGTTGAGGATTTGATGTCCGAAGCGCGCAATAGTATAGATAGGGGCTTCAGGGTTCTTGTGACCACATTGACCAAAAAGATGGCCGAGGATTTGACAAGCTATCTAACTGAGCTAAATTTCAAAGTATCCTACCTCCACTCCGAAGTGCATACGCTCGAGAGGATTGAGATCATAAGGGATCTGCGCGAAGGCAAGATTGATATTTTGGTTGGGATTAACCTGCTACGCGAGGGGCTCGATATCCCAGAATGTCAGCTTGTGGCAATTTTGGATGCTGATAAGGCTGGATTCTTGCGTTCGGAAGTGGCGCTTATTCAGACGATAGGAAGAGCCGCGCGCAATAGCGAAGGCAAGGTTATACTATATGCTGATGTTATGACAGATGCTTTAACAAAGGCCATTGGTGAGACTGCACGTCGAAGAACTGCGCAAGAAGCATATAACAAAGAGCATGGAATTACTCCAAGGACAATCAATCGCGTGATTCATGCTCTTGGTTCACTAGAGAAGGTGAGCAAGGCGATAGGCAAGGATGAAGCCGAGAGGGTTCTTAATGATCCTAAAATGCTAGCGGCTCGCATTAAATGGCTCAAGAAAGAGATGTTGCGTTGCGCTGCTGATTTGCAGTTTGAGGAGGCTGCGAAGATGAGAGATCAGCTGAAAGCTCTGGAAGAGAGCGGGCTTGAGTTAATCTAATCCTCCTAATTTTTGAGGTAGTCAAGTAATAACAAGCGCTATATAATGTAGCTAAGTCTTTATAATCTGAGCATGCGTCGCCTCGCTCCTATGCTCAAATTAAAATGCTTTAGCTATAGGTCTAATCTCAAATTCAATGCTACCATGATCCTATCCGAAGTCTGCATCAAACGCCCAGTATTTGCATCAGTCATGAGCCTACTCATAATTGTTGTGGGTATTATGTTCTATGGCAGACTAGAAATCCGGGGCATTCCTGATATCTCTCCCCCTATCATTACCGTTACCGCCAATTATGAAGGAGCTGATGCTGCTTATATGGAGCAAAACGTTACTATGAGGATCGAAAAAATCCTCCGCACGGTTAAGAATGTCGACTCTATAAAATCAACGAGTGAGCCCGAAAAAGCTAATATCATGATAATCTTTAAGTTATCGACTGATATTAATGAAGCCATGAGCGATGTACGCTCTAAAATAGCCGAGGTAAGCGATTTTCTTCCCAAGGGCATGAAGCTACCAATAGTACAAAAAATGGATTTTAGCGCCCAGCCATCTATCTACATGAGCGCAACTAGCGATCGTCATGATGATATGGAACTGACTGCGATACTATATAGAACTACAATTCGAGCTCTAGAAAAAATAGATTCTGTAGGCCACGTGCAACCATTTGGCGCTAAATTCTACAATATGCAGATCACTCCAGATCCAGCTAGCATGTATGCCCTTAAAATTACCCCGATAGATATCGAGATGGCTATTCGCGCCCAAAATAAGGACTATCCAGCTGGCTCTATCAAAACAGATGTAAATAGCTTTGTGCTGAAACTTGGTGGCGCCTTGAATAAGGTAGAGGAGTTTGAGAATATAATACTACGCTCTGATAAGAATGGGATGATTAAACTCTCGCAAGTGGCAAAGGTAGCTCTGGCGCCGCTTGAGGACGAAATGCGAGCAAGGTACAACGGCACGCAAACTGTTGCTATGGGTTTGACTAAGCAGTCCAACTCCAACATACTCAAGATGTCAGCCGAAGTACGAGAAGCACTGCCGCAAATGCAAAAAGAATTGCCAGCCGGTGTTAAGTTATACATAGCCTACGATGCGGCAGTACCAGTTGATGCCTCTATTAATTCTGTATATATGACGATATTTGAGGCTCTGGTGCTGGTTGTTGGCGTAGTCTACTTGTTTCTTCAGTCTGCTCCATTAACCCTCATTCCCTTTGTGACCATACCAGTATCGCTAATCGGTACCTTTACTTTTATGTACTTCTTGGGCTTCTCAATAAATACCTTTACACTGCTGGCTATGATTCTAGCTATCGGGCTTGTGGTAGATGATGCTATTGTCATGCTTGAGAATATATTCAGGCATCATCAAGAAAATGGCAGCAGCGGCCAGGAAGCTGCAATTACAGGTTCGCACGAAATAGGTTTTACTATTCTTGCCATGACCATAACCTTGGCCGCAGTATTTTTGCCAGTTGGTTTTGATAGTGGATTCTTGGGTAAGATATTTATCGAATTCGCCTGGACTCTAGCTTTCTGCGTGCTTGTATCTGGTTTTGTTGCTTTAACCTTAACTCCCATGATGGCCGCCAGGATGATTCGCTCTAATGCTTCCCTCGGGCTTGATCCGAAGGTCTCAGGAGTCTTGGGAGACCATCAGGTCAAGCCCGAGGGAAAGAGCTTCGGATTCCAGCTCTTTCTATCGCGCGCCACCAATCTCTATCTCAACAACCTTGGTTTCCTGATGACTCACGCCAAGCGATTCTGGATTATGTGCGCATCTTCGGTAGTAATTTTAATAATCAGCATGATGTTCGTTACTAAAGCCTTCGCACCTGATGAAGATGCGGGCTATTTATTCGTTTCAGCCAATGGCCCAGAAGGGTCTTCAACGCAACATACCGATGATGCTTTAAGAAAAATAGAAACAATCCTCAGTCAACATAAAGACGTTGCTGGATACTTCACTGCCGCCTTCGGTGGCGAAAGAGCCTTTGCCTTCATCCCCCTAAAACCATGGAGTGAGAGGAGTAAATCCGCACAGCAAATACAGGCGGAGTTAAATAAACGTTTTCGCGAAGTGCCAGAGATATCAACTTTTGCTATGGCTCCTCAGGAACTGAGCACTGGACCTCCAGACGAAAAGTCTGTGGAGTTCTATTTATCAACGAGTGATGAGTGGGGGGTCATAGACGCTCTTTCTACAAAGGCTCTAAGAGACATGAAAGAGTCTGGCATTTTTAGTGACCCAGAGCGAGATTTAAAAACATCCACCCCAACGCTCGATATCAATGTGGATCGTGATAGGGCTTACCTCTATGGCCTTTCTATGGAATCTATCGGCACAACTCTACAATACCTCATAGCTGGCCGCAATGTTGGTGATTTTCGCATGGATAATGAGACTTATGAAGTAACAATGCGCTACGCTAAGGATGATCGTGATAAAATTAGCGATCTTTCTAAGATATATTTAAAGAGTAATAGTGGGCAACTGATATATCTTGATACTATCGCGGATATAAAGGAAGAGATCTCGATCAAAGACTATAAACACAAGGATAATCTTAAGGCTGTAAAGATGTCTGCTGGCTTGAGCGAAGGAAAGAGCGTAGCTGATGCCATAAAATTTATAGAGAAATGGGCGCGCGATAATATGGACAGCAAATTCAGCTTTGAATTCGCAGGACAAATCAAGCAGATGAATGAGGCCAATGCTAATATCCTATTGCTATTTGGACTTGCATTGGTATTTATATATCTAGTTCTAGCTGCTCAGTTTGAGTCTTGGAAAGATCCACTAATCATCCTTTGTGCCGTTCCATTCTCAATCACTGGCGGGGTATTTGCTTTGCTTATTGCCGGCTCTAGCTTGAACCTATATAGCAACATTGGGCTTGTGACCCTCATCGGACTTATTACCAAAAATTCCATTATGATAGTTGAATTCGCCAATCAATTATATGAGAAAGGCATCAGTAGGATCGAGGCGGTAACTGAAGCTGCCCAGATGAGATTTAGACCTATTTTAATGACCACTATGGCAACTATCGCAGGCGCCTTACCGCTCGCATTTGCAAGTGGGGCTGGCGCCGGAGCAAGGAATTCTATAGGTATAGTAATTGTTGGTGGAATGTTGCTCGGCACTCTATTTACGATTTTCGTTATACCAGTGCTTTATAAGGTGTTTAAGAGTTAGATATCTTATATAAGTTCACTATACCTAAGACTTTTTTAGGTCGCTAGGATTCTCTGGCTATTCTCATAAGGAGTCATATAGTCTGAACTAAATATGGTCTATATGTAAAATGGACTATTTGATTCTTGATCAAAATTTTGCTTGGTTAATGTCACCTACTATCACAGATAATTATTGCAAAATCTTATTGATATGAATATCATGCGAATCATAAATATCCTTTTTTCAAATTAAGTAGAATTGGGAGCGATGCCTAGATTTAGGTAGAGGAGCTTTCAAGCAAAGACCAAGTGCTTAAAAATAAAAAAGGACAAAAAGCCGATATAGCTCAGGTGGTAGAGCAACACATTCGTAATGTGTGGGTCGGGAGTTCGAGTCCCCCTATCGGCACCAGATCATCAGATTGCACAAATTGATGATAACCGCCCTAGCCTCTCAGCTTCCATCCTCTATTAAATAATCTCACGATAAGAGAAAATAAAGCTATGTTACAAAGGAAGACAACCCAAACCCCAATAGTGATATTCCCATCGCTGTGATTAGTAATGCTGTACCTAAAGCCATCGATCATGTAGAAAAATGGATTGAAGTAATTGATGATCTGAAAAGCGATTGGTAGTTTAGTAACGGAATAAAAAGTACCAGATAAGAACGAGAGGGGGGTTACTATATAGGCTGTAATAGCCGAATATTGCTCGAAAGAATTTGAAGCAATCCCTGCTAATGTTCCAAGCATTCCCATTAAAAGACATGAGCCAATTGTAAAAAATACCAAAAGACCGGGATGAGCTGCGTGCAGATCGATAAAAGGGCTCAAGAATATAAGCAGAACTAGGCCAGCTGCCAGGCCTCTGGTTAGGGATCCTATGCTATAGGCAATGACGAGCTCGAATCCTGCAAATGGTGGCATGAGTATGTCATTTACATATCCTATAACCTTGCTCATGATGAGTGATGATGAACTATTGGCAAAAGAATTTTGGACAATGGTCATAATAATAAGACCGTAACCCATAAAATTTATAAACTTAATATCGCCAACCATCGCATCTGGACTATGGCTAGCTAATACAAAAATCGACAGAAAGATCATAGCAGATATAGCTGGGGCGATGATAGTTTGATGGTATACTTTTAAAAATCGCCTTATCTCGCGTAAGGTAAGCATGTAAGTTCCGTAATAGTTAAAGCTTTGCATAGGATCTATAATGATTGGTTGAAGGTATAATAGCTGTTTTGCGTATCTTTTTCTATGATCATTTTCTTTATGGTCCTTATATTATTAGGAGCTTACCTACTTCGTATTCTCTTGTCTGACAAACTCAGTGCCGCTAATGGGAGTCTTTCCGGGTTTTTGTAGCAACTCTATCTCAAGCAACCCTTGGCTGCATTGCTTGATCATGGCGCTATCATTCATAGACTTTACGACCCGCGCCTTTATAATCTTAATCATCAAACCTTCGTGCTCAAAAAATACACCTGGCCATGGACTCATACCCCTCACCTTGCGCTCTATCACAACCGCAGGCTCATTCCAATCAACAAACCCCTCTTCTTTGGTAAGTTTACTTGCGTAAGTTGCGCCCTGCTCGCTTTGTTTAATACGAGGTAATGTTTCGATGTCATCCAAAGTCTTCAGAAGCAGCTCAGCGCCTTTCTTTGCGCAAATATCATGGAGCTCTTTGAGGGTAATATCTTGAGCTATAGCAAAATCCTCCCGCAAAATAATATCTCCCGTATCGAGCCCCTCATCCATTTGCATAATGCAAACAGCAGTTTCCCTGTCACCTTCCATGATTGTCCTTTGCAGCGGTGCTGCGCCGCGAAAGCGTGGTAATTTAGATGGATGGATGTTAAGACAACCATATAGCTTTGATTCTAAAATATGCTTTGGAATGATAAAGCCGTAAGCTACAACAACTATGATGTCAGCTTTTATGTCGTCTATCTGTTTTAGAGTTTCTGGGGTTCTGAGCTTGGTTGGGCTATAGACCGGGACATTGTGGCTTTCGGCAATAAGATGGACTGGCGAAGGGGTTAGCTTCATACCGCGACCTTTAGGTTTAGGTGCTGCAGTAAATACAGCTACAACCTCATGCTCACTTGCAAGTAATGATGCAAGACTCGGAGTAGCAAAGTCTGGCGTGCCCATAAAAATTATTTTCATATATCCTCTTTGTTTCCCTCGGACGGAGCCGTAAGGCGGAGATCCGAGGGTCTCGCGCACTGGGTGTTTCCCTCGGACGGAGCCGTAAGGCGGAGATCCGAGGGTCTCGCGCACTGGGTGTTTCCCTCGGACGGAGCCGTAAGGCGAAGATCCGAGGGTCTCGCGCACTGGGTGTTTCCCTCGGACGGAGCCGTAAGGCGAAGATCCGAGGGTCTCGTGCGATCCTTAACTCATGAGACCCTCGGATCTTCGCTACGCTCGTCCGAGGGAAACAACTGCTTCCTTAAGGCCCTCGCGTCAAGTCCGAGAAAAAGGATTATATTACATCTTATCGCGTTTGAGCTTTGCTATCTTTCTAAGTACCGTATCGCGCTTTAGTGGCGATAGATAGTCTATAGTGAGCTTTCCATCTAGATGATCCATCTCATGCTGCATACATCGCGCCATCAATCCTTTACACTCAAGGATTTGCTCCTTACCATTTTTATCAAGAAATTTCACGGTTATTTCTGCGGGTCTTGTAACTTCAATATATTGCTCGGGCACAGAAAGACAGCCTTCTTTTTGAGTCGCCGTTTCTTTTGATTTAGCAATGATCTCGGGGTTTATCACGCATAAAGGAAAGAATCCTTTTGGGTGATTTCCATCATCATTATCATCAAGATCCATGACTAAAATTCTTTTAGATATGCCTACCTGGGGAGCGGCAAGCCCTATACCATTGTCATGGTACATGGTCGCTATCATATCACTCACGATTGTGCGGATAGAATCGTCAACTAGCTCAACTGCCAGGCTTTTCTTGCGCAAGATAGGATGCGGAGTTGCATAAAGGGGTAATATTGCCATATTGCTAGTCTTTAATTTTATTTTCCTCGGACTATTTTGTTTCCCTCGGGCTTGACCCGGGGGTCTCGTGAGTCCCGCGGTTATCCTGAGACCCTCGCGTCAAGCGCGAGGGAGACAAGCGCGCCCGAGGGAAACAAGATCGCTAATATTTATACATCCAAGTTCACAACATTGAGCGCATTGGTCTGGATGAAATCACGACGTGGCTCTACAACGCTACCCATCAAGGTTGAGAATACATCTTCGGCATCATCAGTATTATGCACTTTGACCTGTAATAATCTTCTCGTTGCGGGATTTAGAGTTGTCTCCCATAGCTGCTCAGAATTCATCTCACCAAGACCCTTAAACCTCTGGACTCCAAGACCCTTCTTGCCAGCTTCAAGAACTAGCTCTAGTAACTCAGATGGCAACCTTACATCGGTTTTAACCCCCTTAATGGTTAGGTGCAGACTTCTTGCAAATATACCATGCAACGGCTCAGCGTGTCTTGCTAGTTGCACAAACTCTGGTGCCTCTATATAAGCCCTGCTCAAATAATGGGCTTCTTTGATACCACGCACCAATCTTGCAAATTCTATTTTGTCGCCTTGCAGCGATGCTTCCCATGCAGTTTTATCTGGTTCTGGAATTGAGGTCACAAGCCTTGCAAGAGATTTCTGAGTCAACTCATTCCACTTTGATTCTTCAAATAGATCAGGACCCATATAGTTGCTAATCGCCAAACTCTCAGCTATGGATTTTTGCATTTTGCGCCCCACTTGGTCGCGCGCTGATACAAATTTCGCAGCGCTATTGATAATAGCAACCAACTCATCACCAATAATAGTCCTACCATCAGCAGTTTCAAGAGTCGCATCATTACTTGCTGCATTGATCAGATATTCTTCAAGAGCTGCGTCATTCTTTAGGTACAATTCGCTATTTCCGCGCTTGACCTTATAAAGCGGTGGTTGGGCTATATAGAGGTAGCCAAGGTCAATGATCTGGCGCATATGACGATAGAAGAAGGTCAGAAGAAGGGTGCGGATGTGCGAACCGTCGACATCAGCATCTGTCATGATGATGATCTTGTGATAGCGGATCTTGTCGGGCGCGAAGTCTTCCTTGCCAATGCCAGTACCAAGCGCTGTGATCAAGGTTCCCACCTGCTCTGAGCCAAGCATCTTGTCAAATCTTGCGCGCTCGATGTTTAGGATCTTGCCACGAAGCGGCAGAATCGCCTGGCATTTTCTATCGCGCCCCTGTTTTGCCGTACCTCCAGCAGAATCTCCTTCGACTATGAAGACTTCGGATTTAGCCGGGTCACGCTCCTGGCAATCGGCTAGCTTTCCAGGCAAGTTCGAGACTTCAAGTGCAGATTTGCGACGCGTTAACTCTCTGGCCTTGCGCGCGGCATCTCTGGCCACGGCCGCCTCTATAATCTTTGCGGCAATGTTTTTCGCATCCAGTGGATGTTCTTCAAACCACTGCATCAATTTGTCATAGACGGCAGACTCAACAACGGGGCGCACTTCAGAGCTTACCAATTTATCTTTGGTCTGCGATGAGAACTTTGGATCAGGCACCTTGACTGATAGAACGCAAGATAGCCCTTCGCGCGCATCGTCGCCAGCTAGCGCAACTTTTGCTTTTTTGCCCAAACCAGAGTCTTCGATATATTTATTTACCACGCGCGTTAGAGCGGCTTTGAAGCCAATAACGTGCGTCCCACCGTCGCGTTGGCGGATGTTATTCGTGAAGCTGAGCAAGTTCTCGTGGTAGGAATCGTTCCATTGCATCGCTATTTCGACGCTTATGCCAGATTTATCATCGTTTGATAACAAGGAAATCGTTGGGTGGAGAGCTACTTTAGCTTTGTCGATGTATTTTACGTAAGCTTCAACGCCTCCAGTATAAAGGAATTCAACCTCGCTTGGCTCTGCAGAGCGATTGTCGCACAAAATAATACGCACGCCAGAGTTCAAGAATGCTAGCTCGCGCAGGCGATGCTCGAGAGTCGAGAAGATAAATTCGATGTTGGTGAAGGTTTCAATCGATGGCAAGAATGTTACTTCCGTACCCTTTTTGCCATTTGACTGGCCAACGAGTTTAAGCGGGGCTTCGGGCTCGCCACTGCGGAAGCGCATAAAGTGCTCCTGGCCATCCCGCCATATGCGTAGCTCAAGCCAGTCCGATAGAGCATTGACGACTGATACGCCAACGCCATGGAGGCCGCCAGAGATTTTGTATGAGTTTTGATCGAACTTACCGCCAGCATGGAGCTGCGTCATGATTACTTCGGCTGCCGATACACCTTCTTCTTCGTGGATACCGGTTGGGATGCCGCGACCATTATCGCGCACAGTGACAGATCCGTTGGGGTTCAGGATTACGTCGACGCAGGTGCAGTGGCCAGCCAAGGATTCATCGATGGCATTATCCAGAACTTCGTAGACCATATGGTGAAGCCCGGAACCATCAGACGTATCGCCTATGTACATTCCAGGGCGTTTGCGTACGGCATCAAGCCCGCGCAGGACTTTGATGGAGTCTGCTCCATATTCTTGGTCTATTTCTTCTGGTAAATTCTCGCTCATAGGCCCCTTTTTAAAAAAAACTCGTCATCGCGAGGAACCACGTCGTAGCTTTAGCCAAGACGGGTGACTTGATGATTCAGTAAAATTTGATAGATTATAGTATATAGGAGAAGTGCAGGGAGTTAAAGGGAAATTTGGTGAGTGAGGCGGTTGTTTCCCTCGGACTATTTTGTTTTCCTCGGACGGAGCCGTGAGGCGGAGATCCGAGGATCTCGTGAGTAGGGTGTTTTCCTCGGACGGAGCCGTAAGGCGGAGATCCGAGGG
>Ga0214921_10010710_pt1 | contig 11286 bp, 10 predicted proteins | sample LL1505_MetaG_FD_177992 | JGI IMG/M metagenome (GOLD analysis project Ga0214921, IMG submission 177992) | Freshwater microbial communities from Lake Lanier, Atlanta, Georgia, United States - LL-1505 | ecosystem: Environmental > Aquatic > Freshwater > Lake | place: USA: Georgia | collected...
GTTTTCTGTTCGTGCCCCGATACGGGTGGGGCATCGTGCGCAGCAAGCGTCTGAAAACCCAACTGTCGGCCTCGACCATGCTGTTCTTGTCGACCTATCTGTTTTTCAAGTCGGTAGACATTATTCCGCTGGCCGAAGCGACAGCCATTACTTTTGTCGGCCCCTTGATGGTGACAGTGCTGGCCGTGCCGATGCTGGGCGAGAAGACCAGCCTGTTCCGCATCATTTGCGTGGTCTGCGGTTTCATGGGGGCACTTCTGGTCATCAGACCGGGCTCGGACGTGTTTCAAGCTGGTTCGCTGCTGGTGGTGTTGAGCGCGCTGCTTTACTCGTTGTACCAGATTACAACCCGAACCCTGGCGGGGTTCGACAGGCCGGAAACATCGGCGATCTATAGCGGCATTGTCGGCTCGCTCGTGATGAGCGCAATGGTGCCTTTTACATGGAAAACGCCCGAAAACCTGACCGATATGGCTTTGATGGGCTCTTTGGGGGTGATTGGCGGGCTTGGTCACTATTTCGTGGCGCGTGCCTTGCGCATCACCAAAGCCAGCGTGATTGCGCCGTTCCATTATCTGCAAATCATCTTTGCGGTATTTTACGGCTATCTGGTGTTCAACAATCTGCCCGACCTGCTGACCGTTGCGGGCGGTGCGATTATCGCGATTGCAGGCATTGCCATTTGCTGGCTCGAAATCAAAGCCAGCAAGCCGGATCAAGCCTGATCAGCGTTCGATATTGTCGGGATATTCGATCACCGGATCGGGATGCGGGCAGGAGGAATGGTCGCAACTGGGCCAGACGATTCCTCTGGTCACCATGCCGCACACTTCGCATTCATGATCGCCCCATTCGGGGTGGTCGTTGTGGTAGTGGTCATCATTGTAGGACTCAGCTGCCGATCGGCCGATTTTGGCCAATGCCTTTTGTGCGACTTCAATTGCATCGGCAAAGCCTGCAGCATAGCCGCGCTTGTACTCGTTACTACTCATACCCGAATCCTCCGTAATTTGTGATTTTTTACTCCCGTCGCAGAAAAAGGGAAAGAGCTAACTGCGGGCATAGAGATCCTGATCGTCGTCGATTTCGATTTTGACGTCTTTGAAGATGATGTTGACGGAATTCAGATCAAGCCGTCCGGCGGCCGATGTGCCATGCGGGCCTGTCAGGGCAATTGGTCCGCTTTTGTCGTCAAAACCCCTGAAATCGCCTTCGACGGTGAACACCACATATTTCCATGCATTCATCGAGGCGACGAAATTCTGGTAACTCGCATCCGAGACCGAGACCAGCAGCATCACATAATCGGCTGTGATCTCGAACATCAGATTGGCGTCATATTGCTCGTTGGTCATGCAGACATTGAGCGGGCGGGTTTTGAGCAATTCGATGAATTTGCTGCTCTCCTGCCGGACACTGTCGATTTTGGTGTGGCGGCACTGCGACAAAAACACAACCGAGCTTTCGAGACTTGTGATTCCCTCGGCCTTTTTGTTGAAAATGGTTGTGCTGCCGTAAATGTTATCGAGACGTTCCTCGTAATTCCGCAACTGTTTTAAAATTTCGAAACGCGCCATCAAAACAACTCCAAAAAAGCCAGAAAGGGGTTTGACGGCGCGCGAGACTTATTGTCAAGTATGGAAAGTGGTTTGGTGACATGTCCGGTTGATTTTCATCACAGTCCGTGCGGTTGGATGCGCAAAGATCGACCGGCCCATTTGCGATAGACAGCACTCGATCAATAACGCTTCAGTGAATAGCGATCCATAGGGGAAGAAGGCGATGGCCCAGCTTGTCATTAACGGAATTAAACAGACGGTTTCAGCCGATCCGGATACGCCGGTTTTATGGGTCTTGCGTGATATGGGACTGACGGGCACCAAATATGGCTGCGGCGTTGCCCAATGCGGGGCCTGCACGGTGCATATCGACGGCGAGCCGGTGCGCTCGTGCGCGCTGCCGATTTCCGCGTTGCAAGAGGGCCAATCCATCACCACCATCGAGGCTTTGGGGGCGGGCGGCAAGCTGCATGCCCTGCAAACGGCGTGGATCGCGCTGGATGTGCCTCAATGCGGTTATTGCCAGTCGGGACAGTTGATGGCGGCCGCCGCCTTGTTGTCTAAATCACCGAACCCCACCGATGCCGAGATCGACGAGGCCATGACCAATATCTGCCGTTGTGGAACCTACAACCGCATCCGGGCTGGCATCAAACATGCCGCTGCTTTGTTGACCAAAAAAGCGTAAGGGAGAGAGAGCATGACACATCAATCTCAATCATCACTCACCCGTCCTTCTCGCCGCGGCTTTCTGGCGCAGACCTCGCTGGTGATGGGGGCTTTCTCGCTCGGCTTCCATATCCCGCAAGCGGACGCTGCCACACCCGCGCCCGAGGTCAATGCCTGGGTGGTGATCAAGCCCGATGACAGCGTGATCATCCGTATCGCGCGGCAGGAAATGGGGCAGGGCACCCTGACCGGGCTGGCACAGCTGGTGGCCGAGGAACTGGAATGTGACTGGTTGAAAGTCACAACCGAAGAGCCGACACCCGGCCAGAATGCGGCACGCGGGCGCGTCTGGGGCAATTATGCCACCGGCGGCAGTCGCGGCATCCGCGACTCCCATCTCTATGTCCGCAAAGGCGGGGCCAGCGCGCGCATGATGCTGGTGGCCGCTGCCGCAAAGACATGGAATGTCCCTGCTGTCGATTGCGTGGTCGAAAAGGGCGTGATCACCCACAAGGCCAGCAATCGTTCGACCACTTATGGTAAGGTCGCCGAACTGGCCGCCACGATGGAGCCGCCCAAGGACATCGTGCTGAAAGACCCCAAGACATGGACGATTGCCGGCAAGCCCTTGCCGCGCCTCGATACCGTGGCCAAGGTCGACGGATCGCAAATCTACAGCATGGATTTCACCATGCCCGGCATGCTGCATGCCGCCATCACCAATTGCCCGATTTTCGGCGGCTCGCTGAAAAGTTTCGACGCCTCCAAAATCGCCAACAAACCCGGCATCAAAAAAGTCGTCGCGGTGGATGGTATGGGCGTGGCTGTGATTGCCGATACGTGGTGGCGCGCCAAATCCGCGCTCGAACAGGTGGATATCGTCTGGAACGAGGGGCCGCATGCCAAGCTGACCAGTGCCGATATCGCCGCCACACTGAAAGAGGGTTTGACTGCCAAGGAGGCCTTTGTCGGCAACAAGGCCGGTGATGTGCAAGCGGGTCTGGCGCAGGCCGCCAAGACGGTGGAAGCAACCTATAGCTACCCCTACCAGCATCACGCCACGATGGAGCCGATGAATTCCACGGCACTGTTTACCGGCACGCGTTGCGATGTCTGGACCTCGAGCCAGAACAGCGAAGCGGCTCTGGAAACAGTGGCGCAAGCCTCCGGCCTGCCCATAGGCCAATGCGATGTCACGCGACTGCTGCTCGGCGGCGGTTTTGGCCGTCGGGCGGTCAGCCATGATTATGTGCGCCAATCTGTACTGATTGCCAAGCAGATGCCTAATGTGCCGGTCAAGCTGATCTGGTCGCGCGAGGAGGACATGCTGCACGGCCATTACCATCCGATCACCCAGTGCAAACTGACCGCAGGGCTGGATGCGCAGGGTAATGTAACAGCCATGCATATGCGGATTTCCGGCCAGTCGATCCTATCGAGCATCAATCCGTCACGCTTGCAAAACGGCCGCGATCCGTCGACTTTCCAGGGTTTGAACCCCGATGGCACCGAGGGAGTGTTCGGCTATGCCATCCCCAATCTGCTGATTGATCACGCCATGCGCAATCCGCCTCTGCCTGCGGGCTACTGGCGCGGAGTCAACAACAACCAGAACGCGCTCTATCTCGAATGTTTCATCGACGAGCTGGCTGTGGCGGCGGGGCAGGATCCGCTCGCCTTCCGCCAGAAGCTGTTGCGCAACAGCCCCAAACATCTGGCTGTGTTGAACGCAGTGGCCGAAAAGGCCGGTTGGGACAAGCCCGCCCCCAAGGGCATTTTCCGTGGTCTTTCGCAACATATGGGCTATGGCAGCTATGTCGCCGCCTGTGCCGAAGTGTCGATTGTGGACCAGAAGGTAAAAGTGCACCGTATTTTCGCGGCCACCAATCCGGGTCACGCTGTCAATCCGCAACAGATCGAAGCACAGATCGACGGGTCGTTTGCCTATGGCCTGTCGGCTTTGCTCTATGGCGAAATCACCATCAAGGACGGCATGGTCGAGCAGCAGAATTTCGACACCTACGAATTGCTGCGGATGGCGCAAATGCCCAAGGTAGAATCCATTGTAATGCCGTCGGGCGATTTCTGGGGCGGCGTCGGCGAACCGACCATTTTCGTGGCCGCTCCTGCGGTGCTGAATGCGATTGCGGCTGCCACGGGCAAGCGCATCCGCAACATGCCGATCCAGTCCAATTCCGACATCAAAATCGCTTGAGGATTTAGCGGTAGGGTGTTGTTGTTCAATTGAAAAGTGTCATGCCCGCCCCGTGGCGGGCATGTTTGTTTCTACTGGCTTTCCGAACAAGTCGTGGATGACCGGAACAAGTCCGGACATGCCAATTCGGCGAAGCAATTGCCCGAAAACCAGGGCAGGCGTGAAGCCGAAGTTTCAACAAATCAATTCCGGCCGAGAAAATAGCGCGAGAAAGTAGCCTTGCCGGTTTTGAAGTCGATGCGGCGCACATTGGACTTGGCGGGATCCTTGGTGCCAGTATTTGTCACGGTCAGGCTCTAATATTTGGCGGATGAGGGCATCACGTGTGCCGCCCCAACCAGCGAGCAGATTAATACCTTTTGCATCATAATCTGAATTGGCCGACTTGCCGCATAATTCGGACAAAAATTGTCGCTGTATCCGGCTTTGAATCGGATAGGATAGTGCGTCGGTAAATGCGTGTGTTCAGTTTGTGCGTAGGGATCAAGGTCATGTTGCGTCCGCTAATAATGCGTTTGTTATGGGTGTTGTGCGTGTGTGTGGGGTTGCAAGTGGGGTCTGCGTCATTGGCGGCAGAACTGCGGACCTGTTTTACCCCCGGCGAGGATTGCACCAGTCTGATTGTGCAGCAGATCAACAATGCCAAATCCAGCGTGCTGGTGCAGGCTTACAGCTTTACCTCCGAGCCAATTATCAAGGCTCTGGGCCAAGCCAAGCAACGCGGGGTCGATGTGCGGGCCATATTGGATAAATCCAACGAGCAGGAGCGTTATTCGGCTGCCACATTTCTGACCAATCACGGCATTGCCGTGCTGATTGATGACAAACCCGCCATTGCCCATAATAAAGTGATGGTGCTGGACGGGGTAGATGTGATCACCGGCAGCTTCAATTTCACCAAGTCGGCCCAAGAGCGCAATGCGGAAAATGTTCTTTTGATCAAGCAGGAGCCGCAATTGGCCAAGGCCTATACGGACAACTGGAAGCGTCGCGCGGCGGTTTCGCGTCCCTATGATGATTTCAGGGACAAGCGTCGCTGATACGACGAGGATACTGGATCGGGTGATGTCGCTTTACCATCATGATTTGCAATCACTGCGTCTTTTTGTGGCCATTTGCCATTTGCGCAGTGTGAGCAGGGCGGCTGAACAGTTCAATCTGGCGATTTCTGCGGCCAGCCGCCGTTTGCGTCTGCTCGAAGACGAGGTCGGCGCTTCCCTTGTGACGCGCATGGCACACGGGGTCGAACCGACCATGGCGGGGCTGACCACGCTGCGTTATGCCGAAAGCGTCTTGCGACTGGCCGACGGTCTGGCTGCCAGCATGAGCGAGCATCATTCGGGTGTGCGGGGAAGGGTGCGGGTTTCTGCTTCCTCCTCGGCGCTGGTGCATCGTCTGGCGGGCGATTTGGCGGAATTTTTACACAGCCACCCCGATATCCGCATTGATCTGGAAGAGCGGCCCTCGGGTGAAACCATAAGCCAGATGGCACGCGGACAGTCCGATCTGGGCGTGTTTATCCGTGGCGTGCCGACCAGCGGCTTGCAGGTCTGGCCCTATGCGCAGGACCGGCTGTCGCTGGCGGTCTACCCGACACACCGGCTGGCCGAACAGGATTCGGTGCAATTCAGGGATTTGCTGAATGATGATTTCGTTGCCCTCGAAGTCGGTTCGGCGATTTACCGTTTGATGGCCGAAAAGGCCCGTGAGCAGGGTCGTTATCTCAAAACCCGCGTGCAAGTGCGCAGTTTCGAGGTGATGTGCCAGATGATCCGCAGCGGTTTGGGCATCGGGATTTTGCCCGAAGAAGCCTTGCGGCCCTTGGCCAGCGCGCTGGGTCTGTCGCTGATCCGGCTGGAAGAGGATTGGGCCATCCGCCACATCGATATCGGCGTGCATGCAGGCCACGATATCGCACCGCCAACCAAGCGTTTGCTCAATGCGCTGTGCGGGATCGAGCTGTAGCCAAGATTTCTCCAAATCAGAAATCTGCCTGCGTTCTTTTCTTATTTCCAAAAACCAGAAATCACCTCTAGTCTGGCAAAGATGACAAGAGGATGACGCCGTGCCGATATCAATCCCTCTCTATGACGACCACAAGGATTTGCGCGAGGCCGTTGCCGCTTTGTGCTCCAGGTTCGACGGTGCCTATTGGCGCGGGATCGACGAGGAGCGCGGTTATCCCGAAGCCTTTGCCAGGGCGCTGACCGAGGCCGGCTGGCTGGCGGCGTTGATCCCCGAAGAATACGGCGGTGCGGGCCTTGGCCTGACAGAGGCTTCGATCATCATGGAAGAGATCAACCGCTCGGGCGGAAATTCCGGAGCGGTGCACGGGCAGATGTATAATATGTCGACTCTGCTGCGGGCAGGCTCGGAAGACCAGAAGAAGAAGTATCTTCCTCGCATTGCCGCGGGCGAATTGCGGATGCAGTCGATGGCGGTGACAGAGCCGACCACGGGCACCGATACCACCAAGCTCAAAACCACGGCAACGCGTCGCGGCAACCACTTTGTGATCAACGGGCAGAAGGTTTGGACCTCGCGCGTCCAGCATTCCGATCTGATGATCGTGCTTGCGCGCACCACGCCTATCGATCAGGTGCGCAAGAAATCCGAAGGCCTGTCGGTGTTTCTCGTCGATATTGCCGAGGCGATGAACAAGGGCATGACCGTGCGGCCGATCCGCAACATGGTCAACCACGAAACCAATGAAGTGTTTTTCGATGATCTGGAAGTGCCCGCCGAGAACATGATCGGCGAGGAAAACAAGGGCTTCCGCATCATTCTGGAAGGATTGAATGCCGAACGCGTGCTGATTGCCGCCGAATGCATCGGTGATGCCTATTGGTTCATTGACAAGGCGTCCGCCTATAGCAAGGAGCGGATCGTATTCGACAGGCCGATCGGTCAAAATCAGGGTATCCAGTTCCCGATTGCCAAATCCCACATTGCCACCAAGGCTGCCGATGCGATCCGCTATCAGGCGGCGGCGCTCTATGATGCGGGTCTCCCCTATGGCACAGAGGCCAATATGGCCAAAATGCTGTGTGCGGATGCCTCGTGGGAAGCCGCCAATGCCTGTTTGCAAACGCATGGCGGGTTCGGCTTTGCCGCCGAATATGATGTGGAGCGCAAATTCCGCGAAACCCGCCTCTATCAGGTCGCCCCCATCTCGACCAATCTGATTTTGGCCTATGTCGGCGAGCATGTGCTCGGCCTGCCGCGCTCTTACTGAGGCGGGATGATGGCAGCCAGCGGATCATCCAGACCGACCCTGCCACGACCCAACCCGGTTCCGGGCGCAAATCCGGTTGAACCGCTTGACCCGTTCGGTGCGTTTGTTTCGCTGAAGTTGCCGACAGCCCAAAGCGAGGGGCCGTTGTCGGACCTCACTTTGGCGGTCAAGGATTTGCTGGTGTTCGGGGATCGGGTGCCCTTGTGCGGCCTGTCCGCAGCCCCGTTCGATGATCTCGGGCCATCGTCTCCGGTGGTGGCTAAATTGGTGACATCTGGTGCCCAGCTGTCCGGCTTTACCACGCTCAGTGCGCTGGCCTATGAGCCTTCGGGCATCAATGCCGATGGCACGCGGCCCCGAAACCCTTGGAACTCAGATTATGTCTGCGGCGGTTCCAGCTCCGGCTCGGCGGTGGCTGTAGCCGCGGGACTGGTCGATCTGGCTGTCGGGTCCGATACGGGGGGATCACTGCGGATTCCCGCCCAATGCAGCGGTGTGGCGGCCTGGAAACCGGGTTTCGGCCTGTTGCCGCTGACAGGTGTGATGCCGCTTGCTCCTTCGCTTGATTGTCTGGGTTTTATGGCGCGTGATATCGGCGTGCTTGATCGGGCTGCCGCGCTTTTTGCGGGGGATTATCCCGATTTTACCACCGTCAAGGTGGCGCGTGATCTGATTGAGCAGTGTGATGCCGAGATTGCCGCCATGTTTGCCGCCCAAATCTTTGCCGTCGCGTCGCTTGGCTTGCAGATGCGCGACGGGGCGGTCAAGACCCTTTTGGCAGATGCCGATGGGCCGGTGTTCGATCTGATGCAAGGCGAAGCCTATCGCTCGTTCCTGCCTCTGTTCGACGGCAAGCTACTGTCTGCCGATCTCGCCAGACGTCTGCAAAAAGGCCAGACTGTAACCGACGGGGCCTTGACTGCCGCGCGGGCCTCATTGGCCGATTTGCACGCGGACTGGTGCGGGCGGCTGTTTGCGAACAGGTCCTGCCTGTTGCTGCCCGTGATGCCCGTGGCCACGCCAACAATGAATGCCTGCACGCAGGGCCATGCCGATTTCGCGCCACGTCATCTCTATGCTTTGTCGGCATTCACCCGCTTTGTGAACGGGTTGGGTTTGCCCGCCGTCGCAGTGCCGATGGCTTTGGACAAGCGCGGTCTGCCGATGGCAATGCAGTTGGTCGGGCAGAAAGGCTCCGATCGGGCTTTGTTGTCGCTGGCCAAGCGGCTCGAGGCCACGCGCGGGGATTTCGCTTATCCTTTTTCCACTCCCACAGACCCTGCGGGTAAGATTGCATCATGACCAGTCCGACAAAACCGACCGCTTTGGATCATTTGCGCGTGCTCGATCTGACACGCGTCAGGGCAGGGCCGACCTGCTGCCGGATTCTGGCGGATTTCGGGGCCGATGTCATCAAGATCGAGGCACCCGACGGGGTTGACCCCAACGAGGGCATGTCGGGCCCGAGGCTCGGCTATGACATGCAGAACCTGCATCGCAACAAGCGGTCTGTCACTCTCAATCTGAAAAAGCCGGAAGGCTTGGCAGTGTTCAAGGATCTGGTGCGCAAGGCCGATGTGGTGGTTGAAAATTACCGTCCCGATGTCAAAGACCGCATGGGGATCGATTACGAATCCCTCAAAGCCATCAATCCGCGCATCATCCTGTGCTCGATTTCCGGTTTCGGACAGGATGGTCCCTATCGTAACCGTGCCGGATTTGACCAGATTGCACAGGGCATGGGCGGCTTGATGTGGGTGACGGGACTGCCCGGGCAGGGTCCGGTGCGCGCAGGCATAGCGGTGGCCGATACGTCGGCCGGGCTTTATGCCGCCACAGGTATTCTGGTGGCTTTGGCAGAGCGCGAAAAATCCGGCCTCGGCCAATGGGTCCACACCTCCTTGTTGCAGGCACAGATTGCCGTGTGCGATTTTCAGGCGGCGCGCTGGCTGGTCGATCATGCCGTGCCGCCGCAAGCGGGCAATGACCATCCCTATTCGACGCCGATGGGCGTGCTGGCCACCGTGGATGGCTATATCAATATCGGCGTCGGCGGGGACGGGCAGTGGCAGTCCTTGTGCGCGGCGCTGGAACGGCCCGATCTGGCGGGTGATCCCGACTATCTGACCCAGACCGAACGCTTCAAACACCGCAATCAGTTGATGCCGGTTCTGGCAGGACTGTTTGCCACCGAGACCTCGGCCCATTGGCTGGCTCTGCTGGAACGGCACGGCGTGCCGTGCGGGTCGATCTACAAGATGGATGAAGTGTTTGCTGATCCGCAGGTCCGGCATCTCAGAATGGCCGAGGCTGTAACCCATCCCGAACTTGGTGAGATCGAACTGGTGGCGCAACCGCTTGTGTTGTCGCGGACGCCCGCCAAGATGATGTATCCGCTGCCCGCCAAAGGCGCACAGACCGATGATGTCTTGCACGAGGCAGGATATGATGCCGCCGATATTGCCCGTTTGCGCCATGCGCAAGTGGTTTGAGGAGCAGGATCAAACATGAGCAGCCCGCAATCGGCCCCGACCCAGCAACATCCACCGCGTATCCGTTACGAGGTCGAAGGTGCTCTGGCGCGTCTGATCATCGACCAGCCGCAGCGCATGAATGCCATGGCGTTGACCATGTGGGAAAGCCTGCCGGAATTGCTGGCGCGTGCCGAACAAGACCCGAATATCGTGTGTATTTCGCTGGAAGGCGAGGGGGAGCGGGCCTTTTCTGCGGGCGCGGATATTTCGCAATTCGGCGACAACCGTTCGGGGGCCGATGCGGTTGCCCATTACGACAAAGCGGTAGAGGCGGGCAATCGGGCCTTGGCGGAAGTCCCGAAGCCGACCGTCGCGGTCATTCGCGGCATATGTTTCGGTGGCGGCTTCGGTCTGGCGATGTGTTGCGATTTGCGGATTGCGCGTGACGATGCCCGTTTCCGGATTCCTGCCGCCCGCCTCGGGCTCGGCTACGGTTTCAAGGGCACCGAATTGCTGGTGCGCAAGCTCGGCATGGGGCCGGTGGCGGATTTGCTGTTGAGCGCGCGCATCATCGGCGCGGACGAGGCAAAAAGCATGGGTCTGGTCAATGCCGTATTTGCGCATGACACGTTCGGGCAGGAGTACGCCGCCTATCTGGCGCGGATTGCCGCCAATGCGCCCATCACCTTGAAAGCCACCAAACGGGCTTTGATCGAACTCACGCGGGATGAAGCCGCACGCGACATCAGTGCTGTCGATGCCTTGGTCAGCCAAGCCTTTGCCAGCGCGGATTATCTGGAGGGCCAGGCGGCCTTTCGGGACAAACGGGATCCGGTTTTCAAAGGGACATAGTCGGATCACACTGGGGCAACAAAGGATAGGATGATCAAGATGAAGCGTCGAAGCATTCTCAAGGCTACTCTGGCCCTTTCAATGGCCAGCGCACTTCCTGCCGTCGCATTTGCACAGACGGCAGCCCTGAATCCACCAGTCAGTCTGACCGTGGGCTATCAGAAGGTCGGCCATCTCGCACCGATGATACTGATTGCCGATGACCTGAAAAAACAGGGAGTCGAAATCAAGCTGGTCGAATTCGCCCGCTATGCCGATGCCCGCACGGCCTTGGTGGCCGGA
>Ga0214921_10010711_pt1 | contig 11286 bp, 14 predicted proteins | sample LL1505_MetaG_FD_177992 | JGI IMG/M metagenome (GOLD analysis project Ga0214921, IMG submission 177992) | Freshwater microbial communities from Lake Lanier, Atlanta, Georgia, United States - LL-1505 | ecosystem: Environmental > Aquatic > Freshwater > Lake | place: USA: Georgia | collected...
ATTTATACAATATTCAATTAGGAAAGTATGTGTAGGAAATCTAGGTTTCCACACGATTATATAATTTTTAATTTATAATAAAATAAAATATACTATAATAATATATAAATGGTTAAAAAAATATTGAAAGGTGGAGATGGGTATAGTTTAAATGCGAGTCAACCAATAGGAGGAATGTTAGGATTTACTCGTTATTCCAATAATTATCAACCAGTATTTGAAGGAGAATTGTTACAAAATGGCGGAAGTGATAATTGTGGTTGTGATTCTCAAGATCCTACTATATTTGATTTAATAAAAATAAATGGAGGAGGTGTTAATATATCTCAATTTGAAGCAATAAGAGAATTATCATATCGATTAACACCAGTATCAATAGATAAATTATTAGATTTGAATGTAAATATGTTTCTGACATTATTATATAATAAAAAACCAAAAAAAACAGAACAACTTGGAGGTTATGTATCACAGTTAAAAGATATAATTGCACCTCTTGGTAAAAATAATTTACTTGTTTTATCATCTTTATTATTACTTCATTATTTCGCGGTGGAAAAACAAATAAACAATAAAACAAATGTATTAAAAGGAGGTGTTTCGGTCACATCATTTTTAACAGAAAGTTTAGATCTAACATTATTAGAATTGTTAAAACAAGCATTTAAAATAAATAATGATAAAAAATTACAGTTAGGCGGTAATCCATTAAAAGATTTAATTGCACCATTAGGAACAAATGCTTTTATTGCAACCGGATTATTAATAATACTTGAAAAATTATTTACAAGTAGAATGAATGAAGTTAAAAAAAATAAAAATAATTTAATAGGAGGTAAAATAAATAAAAATTATGAAAAACTTTTTAATTTAATTGCACCATTAACATTTAATGCATTTGCTAAAAAATCATTTTTAGATAATTTTTCAAAAAATAGTATTTTGAATAAATAAAAATAAACATACTATTATATATCTTAAATTTTTTGATTCTTCCAATTCATTATGATATACAGAATTTATATAAATACATAATAAAATATGAATAGGTATATGAATTATATATGAATAATTATAATTATGTATAAATATGTTTGTAATACATAACAATAAATGTGGCATTGCAATTGTATTAAAATTATTATTCCAGTATGAATGTAATAACAAGGATATAATAGTAAAATTTAAAAAATAATAAATAATAATATCACTAAAAAATACTAAAAAAAATGCAAATAAAGTACTTTGTTTAAAAATATATAAATAAAGAAATCCATATAAATATAAATATGTTGCAAAAGAATACATTTCATATTTATCCAATAACATATATTAGACTTATTATGATTTTTTTATATTATTTTATTTTATAATAAAAAAATTGATTTTTTAAATTGTTATAATTTTATAATATAAATTATGATGAAAGATTTTTATTATGGATAAAAGTATAATGTATGAAATTATTTATTTATGTAATAATGAATATAATGAATATAATGAACATGATTATTTTTCTTATGTAAAAATAGAAAATATTGAATTTGATACTCAATTAAAAAATTTAAGAGAAAAATATATAGATTTAGAACATCCAATATTAAATAAAAATTTTGTCGGATTTTCACATGATGAAAGAAAAAAACGTGAATTATTTATATATGAATTTAATTTATTTGTTAAAAAATGTAAATCTCACACACTTAAACCATTAATGACAGTAAAAAAAGAATTATGGAAATTAATATTACAATTGCCAGATCATTTAATAAATAAAAAAGATGAAGATTTTATTTATTATGTATGTCATATATTAAAAGATGTAAAAGATAAAAAAATATCTGAGATATTTACCACTTTAAAAAAAGAGTTTAGTGATACAATATCAAAACAAATATGTGATTTATTATATAATAATCCTTTTCCGGAAAAGTTTAAATCTAATTTATACTATATATTACTACCAATCGCATAATTAATGTAATATTTTATCTCTGCATATTGGACATGATGCATTCTTTTTTAACCATTTATCAATACATTTTTTATGAAAATAATGTTTGCATAATGGAAGTATTCTTTTATATTCATTTATATTATATTTTTCCATACATATAAAACAATTTTCTTCTGTAATAGAATCATCTTTTTTGATTTTATGTGATTTTCCAATTATTTCATTTATTGTCTTACAATTTTTAAAATAATTAATATTATCATCTTCATTGTTGTTATCATCAATTATTTCAAATCCAATATTAAAATAAATGTGATTTTCATCATTATTTTCAATATTATATATATCAATATTATTTTTAATGTCATCAAATATTGTAGTAATAGAATCAATCATATCTACATTACCTTCATATTGTTCAAAAAATAAAATAATCTCGTGATTTAATAAATCATTGTCTAAATTAATATCCATTAATATTATATAATATTTAAAAAAACTTTAATATTGTTTATAAATTAAATTAATTTTATAAATTAAATATTAAATATAATCACATATAAATGATTTATATTCATTATTTATAATTTTAATTATAAATGGTTTTCCACATCCATATATTTCATTATTATTTAATAAATTATCACATATTTCTTTTGAAGAATGTGGGTCTATTTGTTCTCCCGTTTTTTTTAAAACTGCATGACGAAAAATATTACAATTTAATTGTTCAATAAAAATATATTCATAACAATTTGGACATTCTATACAAAATGGTTTAAAATTTACATCTTGCGATGACATTATTTTTAATATTACATATTATTTTTATTTATGATAAGTAAAATAATTATATAAAAAATATTTTCTAAATATATTATGGATTGTTTTGATAATGATACTAAAGATTTTGATAAATTTATTAATATAAATATTTATATTAATGGAATATTTTTAATTGAGAATGAAGAAGAAAAAATAATGTCATTAAAAATAAATGTATCAAACTTTGAAAATTATAAAAAAGAAACATGTGAAAAATTTCGTTTATTTTTAGAAGAAAAAATAAAAAAATATGTTATAAAAAAAATAAAAGAAAATTGTGATAATGTTATAAAATTAAGTAGATTAAAAAAAATACCTATTAAAAATATATTATATTCGTATTTTATTAATAATAGAATGGATAATATAGAAATTATATGGAGTTCATCTTCGTTAAAAGAGTTTAAATATATACCTATAAAACATTATTTAGAAAATCATGAAGACATATTATTATTAAAAACTAAAAAATTTAAATTTAAAAAAATATTTTAAATATTATTTTTTAATATTTCAATATTTATATTTTTATAGGAATCTATATATTTTTGAATAATGTCTTTATCTTCTAATATAATATGATAATGTCTAAAATGTAGATAATAATCAATATTAAAATCCACCTGTTTTTGTAAACATTTATATACCGGCATGATGAATGCTTTTAATGGATCTATATCATCTGGATATTCAAATATAGATATATTTAATAAACTCAATATTTTATTGGAAATATAATGAAATAAATATTTAGTTGGATGATTATTTGTATAAAATAATAAATTTTTTTTATAATTATTTAATATATATAATGAAGATTTAATAATTTTTGTATCTAATGTACAAAAATTTTTATAGTTTTCTTCTCGTTCAATTAAATTATTTATATTTGTATTTAATTTATCTATAAAGTAATTATCATCATATATATTATCCATATATAAAATTTTTTGATATTCATTTAATATATTATCTTCATTATAATTATTTATAAATAAATTAATTATATTTTTGTCATGATAATCAAATGGTTCTCCAAGTTTCCAAGATGGATTATTTTTATCATAAATATAACATATAAATGGATGATAAAAATCAAAATATAAGGAAGGAAATAAAATTTTATAACAATTTGTATGGACATTATTTAATATAGATATTGTACTATATCTATAATTATTTCTATAATTTTCAGATATTGGTTGTATAATAATTAAATCAAGCTTAGGTAATACATCTAAATAAAGATTATTTAATTCATCTTCGTTCATTCTAAATATATCATTAATTTCTATGTATTGATAAATTTTTATAAAATCATTGTTTGATAACAAGAATTCTGATAATGATCGTGCTTGACAATTACCAATAATTGTAAAATATTTTTTCATATATATATAAATAATTAGTTTTTATTATTATAATAAAAACTAATTATTTATATATATATATATGAAAATAATAAATTATATTATTCCATTAGGAAGTCAATGTTTTACAGCATTTTTTTTTAAAAATAATAATTTAAAAAAGACATCATATCCGTTTGATTGGATTTTCACAAACCCGACAATTATTATGGATATTTTAAATGATAATTTTAATATTTTTTTAGATAAAAAATATTATGTAATAAAAGATGAAAATATAAATCAAAATAAACATTCATTATATTTACCAGATTTAATGATGTTTAATCATAGAAATCCTTATAAAGATGAAGACTATTCTTATTATACTAGATGTGTAAATCGTTTTAATAATACATTACATAAAAAAGAAAAGAAATTATTTATATTAACATCTTTACGTAATGAAATTAGTAATGAATTAGAAAATATTTGTTTATTAAATAATGTATTAAATAATTTAACCAACAATTATATTTTTATTTCTATTTTTCAAAAATGTACAGGAGTACAAAGTAAAGAAATTTATGAACATGAAAATATGATAATTATACAAATTACAACATTATCAGAAAGTGATGGTGTAATTTTTTTAAATGATTTAGATAATATTTATTATAAAGATATTATTTATTCATTATTTAAATTTGAATTATATGATATTTAATTAAATATTTATACAATATTTATACAATATTTATACAATATTTACTTCATCAGGTCTATAGAAACAATGAGTCATATATTCCATAATTTGTGTATATTTAATTTCTGATGGAATCTGTGAATTTTCTAATAGATTCTTAGATCTCATTACTTTTTCAATACCATCAAATAAATCTTTTAATTCTCCGATTAATTTGAAGGAACGTTTATCTGACTCAACAATAATATTAGGATTTCTTTCCTTTTCTTGTTTTACATAACCAGTAATTGCAGTTAATGCATCTGATCTACTAACAAGTGTTCCTTGTTCAAGTTTCATAAATTTAAGTAAAAATGGATGAACCGCAAGTTTCTTATGAATAGCGGATTTCTCCTTATCTTGAATTTTCTTTGTACCATTCGTTCTATTTCCTGAGTTTTTTTCAGAAATGGATAGTTTTCTTGATAAATTATCATAATAAGCAGTTTGAAGTGCTAAAAATGATTTTTGTGTCTTCTTAAAAACTGGTTCAATTTTTAATCTTTCTTCTTTTGAAAATGAAAAATTCTTAAAAAATGAATTAAACTCATGGAACTGATCACTAATATTATTTAATCTATCTAAAATTACTGTAAAACCTAATCCTTCTAGAATTATTTCATCTTGTCCGTTTAATGAATGTTCTTCAACATCAATTTTAACAACCTCTTCCGGTGTTAATTCAACAACACTTTGTGGTGCTGTTTCAATAACAGGTTGAGATGTTGTTTCTACAAAATTTTGTTCTACAGGTTGTTCTACAGATTGTTCTACAGATTGTTCTACATTTTGAGAAGAAGTATCAGTACTTTTTGTTTTTGGTTTCTTTTCTTTTTTAACAGTTGATTTCTTAGTTTGAGTTTGAGTAAGTTGTTGTTCGGATTGCATATATATACTAATTAATAATATCTTATCTTTAAATACTTTTTTTTATGATAAAAAATAAATCAATTTTTTTTTTATTATTTAAATTAAAATTTATTAAAAAATTATTAAAAATGATTTTTTAATAAATAATATTATTAAGATGTTTCATAATACAATTAAAAATAAATATTATTTTTAAAATATTATGGAGCTGTAGAATATATATTTATTACCTAAAATTAATAAAAAAATAATTTTATTTATAATTTTATATAAAAATAAAATTATAAAAATTATAAAAATTATATATTCTACAGCTCCTATATTTAAATTTTGATTAAAATTATGAAAATATATAAGTTGTTATATAATTAATACATCCGAAAATCATTAAAATTTACATCCCCCCGAATAATATATTATTTAATTTAATTATTGGTTTTTATTTTTAATATAAAATTGGGTGTAAGATAAATAAAAATATTATTTTTCATTGATATATTTATTGATATTCATTTATGAAATAACTTATATGTATTGTGATGTGTCTATTTGAAAGAATTTTAAATATATATATATATATAGATATATAGATATATAGATATATAGATACATATATATATACAATGATTATAGATATTGAATATAGTCAATATCCTTATAAATTAGAAGATCAAAGTTTTATAAATTTTAATAAAATAAAAGGATAAAAACCTTATACATCTTATAGTAAATCCATGTTAAAATTGTGTTAAATTTATATTTTCAAATATATTTAAAGACATTTTTAATATATTAAATTAAGATAAAAGTACACTTTATAAATTTTTTTTCTCCTCTAAGGACAATGCTAGAAACTTAATAATATTTTATTATTAATAAAATATTATTTTTTTATAAATTATATTGTTATAATACAATAAAATAATAATATAAGATAATATAGTAAATAAATATAAAAATATTTATTTAAAATATTAATATTAGTTATTTTTATCGTAAAAATATGATTAAAAATATGATTAAAAAATTTATTTTAAAAAAATCTTGTTAATTTATTATATTAAAGTTTCTAGCATTGCCTCTAAGGAAGTTAAAATATTTATTTAAAATATTTTCCCCCAAAAGGGTTTTTTAAATTTGTCTGTAAACATTCTTTAAGAGTGTTATAAAACAGATAGACTCGAAAGAGTTATTTATATCAGACTTGATTACAACTGGTTTTTAAAAAATTTACTACAATTTTAAACTTATTTTCATAAATGATTCAGATTTTACATGAAAAAATATGGATTAACATACTATGATAATACATATGAGATAGATAAGAAAATGGTTTTTAGTAATATTATTTTTAATGATTAATAAATTTATCGGTAAAAATAGTTTTTGATTTTTCAAAGTTTAGGTAATATAGTTAAATAGTTTCAAATTCTTCTAATTTCCAATCTTCACATGATCCATTCGGAAGTGTTCTTCTAATAATAAAAGGTATTTTTCTTTCAATTAATTCAAGTTCAACAATTTCATTAATAGATTTTAAATTCGTAATATCAACTCTTGGTTTTGCACCATATGCTAATTGTTGTAACCGAACACCAACTATTCGTGCACGTTCAAATTTTGTTAATAATGGTATTGTTTTTTTTGGATTTTTTTCAATATTTTCTAAAACATTTTTATATGTTAATATTTTAAATGTATTATCTTCATTTGTTTTTTCATCTTCTTCTACATTAAGATCTGTTATATCTTCATCTTCTGAAAAATCATTATCATTTGTATATTCATTTTCAATATCATCATTTTCTTCAAACATTATAATATAAATATATATAAATAATATATATTTAAATATTTTTTCATTTTTTATTAATTTTAAATTAAATATTTATTTTATGAATATTTCCATTCTGTATTACAATTTACACATATATAGGTTAATTTAATAGTAATTGGATCCTGAATAAAAACTGCTTCTTGTAATTCTGGTTTTTCAATAGATATACAATTTTTATTTGGACATTGTTTATGTATTGTTCTTGGAATTGTTGGATCATAAATAATAAATTTATTATTATCTACTGATATAGTATCTTTATTTTTATAATTTTTTTTATCAATAATAGAATCGTTATATTCTTCTTTAAAACCACAATCTAAACATTTATTCCATAATTGATTATCTTCTTCCATTGGAAAAAGTTTATTTTCACACTCTTTACAAAATTGCATATCTGTATTATATAATATTATTATATTTAAATATTTAAATTCATTTTTATTTATATTTTTAATAAATTTATTTTATAGTAATATATTATAATGTTAAAAAATAATAGAACAAATTTAAAAAAACAATTACAATCTTTAAGTACTTTAAGACTTAATAAATTATTTAATATAGCATCAAAGGGTTTAAATGAAGAAACAAAACAACGATATAGCAATACTGATAAAATAAATTATATTATAAAAACATATTCTGCTATTAATAAGAGAGATGATTTTGAGACAAATATTGTATTAGCAAAAACAGCTATAATAATTCCAGATGGTTATCAAGTAATAGGTGTACCTCCAGATAATTATTGTTTTTATCATTCTATTGTTGAATCTGTTAGAAAAAATGATAATATAGGCGAAGATTTAAAAAATGAATTTAAAAAATTTACAAATGGATACTCTTTTAAAGAAAATTTAATAACTAAATTAATCAATACCATTGAAAAACAAAATTTTGTGAAAGATAAAATTAGAAAAATTTGGCAAAATTTAATGTTAGACAACGGAAAAAATATTCGTAAAAATAATCATATCAATATAAATTATGATAAAATAATTCTTGATATTATTGAAAATCTAATGAAAAAATTATGGGGTGGAGGCCCAATAATAGATCTTGTTGCATTTTTATATAGATTAAATATAATAGTTTATAATAATGCAAATAATTCTATGATACATATTTTACCATTTGATACTTTTATAGCCACTGATCTTAATACCATTTATTTATATTATAGTAATAATAATCATTATGATGCACTTGTAAAAACACTTTAAATAATAAATTTAATAATTATTTTTAAAATAATTTTATTATTATTAATTATGATTTATTTAATTAAAATTATTATATTAATATTATTATCATGTTTCATTTTATATATAATAAATAATATATTCAAACAAAAAGAACACATGAATATTAAAAATACAAGATTAAATAAAGTATTAAAAGATAATGGTTATGAAATAGATTATGATAATTTTATTATTAAGAAATGTGATAAGGATATATGTATAGAAAAAAAATATTATTCATTAAATTTTAATAATTATGATTCGCATCTAACTGCTAAAAACAAACCAAAATCAAATAAAATTTTTAAAGAAAATAATATTCCTGTACCCGATCATTGGATTATAAATAATGAAAATAAAAATTATTTTTTAAATAATTTTCATCTTAAATTTCCATGTGTATTAAAACCTATTGATGGAATGCAAGGAAAAGATGTTTATACATTTATTAATAATAAAGATAAGTTTACAAAAATATTAAATGAACTTCTAAATAAATATGATGAAATTATGATGGAAAATCAAGTGTATGGAGACAATTATCGCATTTTTTTATTTAATAATCAAGTAATAGATATTATTAAAAGAGAACAACCATATATTATAGGAAATAATATTGATACTATTGAAAAATTAATAGAAAATAAAAATAAATTACAAAAAGAAAAAAAATTATTTCCAGTATTAAATATTGATAATGATTATATATTAGAACAAGGATATCAAATGAACTCTATATTAGAAAAAAATAAAAAAATATTTATCACAAATACAATTAATTTTCATAATGGTGCAAATCCAGTAAGAATAGATATTCATAAAATTCCAAAAGAAAATATAGATATATTTGTAAAAGCACATAAATTAATTAATTTAGAATGTTCTGGTATTGATTATATGTCAACTGATATTTATAAACCATATTATGAAAATGATGGTCATATTATTGAAATTAATGATATGGTTGATACAAAAATACATATTGATGCAGATCATCATGCGAAACCTGATTTTTTATTTAATAATATATTAAAAACTTTTCAATAAATAAGGTATGTGTCTGAAATCTAGGTTTCCTTACTTTAATATAAATTTTTCTGTATTATTTAATTCATTTAATAATTCCATATAATTAGGTATTAATTTCATTCCATATGTTGGTGATTCAATTACTATATCTTTTAATTCATCATTTTTTTTTAATACAAAATATCTATAATACTCTATATTTTTAATAAATAATTCATTTAATTTATCTTTAAAACAAATGAATTCTATTGGTGTATCATTTATCATATTTAAAACACTAATTTTAATATTTGCATACTCAATAATATTATTATATTTCATTAATTCTTTTTTATCAACATTTTCATATCCCGGTTCATTCACCAATGGATAATCATTTAAAACAAGAGCTTGAATCGCAATAAGTACATTATTAATTGTGTTAGTAGGTACCCATCCTGGACCACTCCATGTATTTAACATGGATAAACATACCTTTCCACATGTATATAAATTTGGATTAAACCTTACTTCATATTTACATTTTGAAGGATTTATTAAAGTTCCTTGTGTATAATATTTAGCTATTGGCGGAACCATTGGATAATTTAATGGATATTCGAATTTAAAGAAATAAAAACCTTTTTCATAAGGTGTATTATTTGGACCAACTAACAATGCATATACTATATTAATATTTGATTCATCATAATGATAATAAATACCATTTTCTTCCAAAATAGAAGATGAATCATTTAGTTCTTTTATTTCATTTATAATTCTTTTATTCCTTCTATTAGACATATACTTCTATTTATGAATAAAAAGAATGATTTTATATATAAAATAATATAAAAAAAAATTTGAAAAATATTTTTCATTATATTTTTTTATTATTTATTTATATTATAAAGTCATTAATAAAATGCAACAACCGACTTATGAAGAATTAAATAAATTATCTTCTCAAGTACGAGAAGAGAAAAAGCAAAAATATATTGAAAAAATTAATATTGCAAAAAATGATGCGATTAATCATATTACAGAAGGTTGTTTTGAAAAAATGACAAATGCTGCAAGCAATGGTTTTAACAAAGTCGATATTTATTCTTTTACTTGGATTGAAGATCCAAAAGAATTATTTGATAAATATGGAAATAAAACTATTTTTGAAGGTAATATTAGACTACTTGATTTAATTACAAAGAGCAATAAAGATTTTATTGATTCTCTTAATAATTTTTTTAATAAAGATGGTCAATCAAAATATTATTGTGGTGTATATAAAAAAAAAAATAATGAAGATATATATACATGGAATGTTTTTGTATCTTGGGCACCGCCAAATGAATATGTTAAAAAAGAACATGAAGATGAAAATTCTTATGAAAAAAAATCAGATTATGAACATAGTGGTCGAATTGGACGCGGTGGACGCGGTGGTCGAA
>Ga0214921_10010712_pt1 | contig 11285 bp, 10 predicted proteins | sample LL1505_MetaG_FD_177992 | JGI IMG/M metagenome (GOLD analysis project Ga0214921, IMG submission 177992) | Freshwater microbial communities from Lake Lanier, Atlanta, Georgia, United States - LL-1505 | ecosystem: Environmental > Aquatic > Freshwater > Lake | place: USA: Georgia | collected...
CACGGTGCAGGCCCTGGGCATGCAGGAACGCATGACCCTGTCCAACATGAGCGCCGAGCTGGGCTCACAGGTGGGCTTGATCGCGCCCGACGCCACCACCCGGGAATGGCTGCGTGCCACGGGCGCCGAGGTGGACGACAGCCCGCACTGGCGCACCGATGAGGGCGCCGCGCTGACCCGCCATGACTTTGACGCCAGCACGCTGGCGCCCCAGGTGGCAGCACCCCACAGCCCGGCCAACGCTGGCGATGTGACACGCTGGGCGGGGCTGCCGGTGGACGTGGCCTACATTGGCGCCTGCACCGGCGCCAAGCTCGACGACCTGCGCGCCGCTGCCGCTGTGCTGCGCGGCCAGCACGCCGCCCCCGGCGTGAAGCTGATCGTGGCACCCGCCAGCCAGCACGACCAGCGCCTGGCCGAGCAGGAGGGCGTGATGCAGGTGTTGCGCGACGCTGGCGCGCAGATCGGCGCCACCGCCTGCGGCGCCTGTGCCGGTTATGGCGACGCGCTGGGTGGCGCCAGCACCGTGATCTCGACCACGGCGCGCAACTTCAAGGGCCGCATGGGATCGGCCGAAGCCCAGGTCTACCTGGCCTCGCCTTACACGGTAGCAGCCTCTGCCGTCACCGGCCGCATCAATGACCCGCGCGAATTCAGCGCCACCGGAGTTGCCGCATGAGCGGGGCTGGGCTCGAACCCCAAGGGCACCGGGTCTGGCGCTTTGGCGCCGACATCGACACCGATGTGCTGGCGCCCGGCGCTTACATGAAGCTCGGCATCGAGGGCATTGCACCGCACTGCCTGGAGAGCGTGCGGCCCGAGTTTGCTGGCAGCGTGCAGCGCGGCGATGTGATCGTCGCCGGGCCCAATTTCGGCATCGGCTCGTCGCGCGAGCAGGCCGCCGCCGCGCTGGTGCACCTGGGCGTGGCGGCGGTGATTGCGCCGTCCTACAACGGGCTGTACTTCCGCAACGCCTTCAATGTGGGGCTGCTGCTGCTGACCTGCCCGCAGGCGGATTTGCTACAAGAAAATGAGCGCATAGTGCTAGAGCCACAAGGGTCTAGCGTGGTTTCTGTCTTGAGTGGGCGACTCGCTTGTGAGCCGGTGCCCGACTTCCTGATGGCCATGGTGCGGGCCGGCGGCCTGTTCAACCAGCTCAAGCAGCGCCTGGCGGCCCAAGCTGCCACTGCGCCCGCTACCGCCCCAGCCGACCCACCCACCACCCCGCCCGTTACACCCTCGCCCAGGTAAGCCCTATGTCAACTGCCCCCGCCACCCAACCGGGCACGCCGCCCGCCGACGCGCCCCACGTCACGGTGGCCATCGTCGGCGCCGGTGCCTGCGGCCTGGTCACCGCGCTGATGCTGCGTGATGCCGGCCTGGACTGCTTGCTGCTGGAGCGCGATGCCAGCCCCAGCGGCTCTACCGCGCTGTCATCCGGCTTTATCCCGGCGCCGGCCACCCGCATGCAGCGCGAGGCTGGCATCAGCGGGGACAGCCCGGCGCTGTTTGCCCAGGACATTCAGGCCAAGGCGCACGGCACAGCAGCGCCGCATTTGGTCGAGGCCTACTCGAAAGCCATTGGGCCGGCGCTGGACCAGCTGGCCGAACGCCACGGCATCACGCTGCAGGTGCTGGACGGGTTTTTGTACCCCGGCCACAGCCTGCGGCGCATGCACGCCGTGCCGGAAAAAACCGGTGCCGCGCTGGTGGCCCAGCTGGAGCGGGCTGCACTGGCTGCCGGGGCCGACCTGCTGACCGAAGCCACCGTGCGCACGCTGTGGGTGGACGCAGCGCAGCGCGTCACCGGCCTGAGATACGAGCGGCCTGACGGCACGTTGGAGCACCTGCGCTGCGAGCTGGTGGTGCTGGCCTGCAACGGCTTTGGCGGCAATACCGCCATGGTGCGCGAGCTGCTGCCCGAGATGCGCGACGCCCCCTTTGCCGGCCACACCGGCAACGACGGCAGCGCCATTGCCTGGGGCCGCGCCCTGGGCGCGCGGCTGGCCGACCTGGGCGGCTACCAGGGCCACGGCTCCTGGGCCACGCCGCACGGCACGCTGGTCAGTTGGGCGCTGATGATGGAGGGCGGCATTCAGCTCAACGCCCAGGGCGAGCGTTTTCATGACGAGACCGGTGGCTACTCGGAGGCGGCCGTGCATGTGCTGGCGCAGCCCGGTGGCGTGGCCTGGAACGTGTTTGACGGCCCTATCCTGGCGCTGGCACGCGGCTTTCCCGACTTTGTCGACGCCGAGGCCGCCGGTGCCGTCAAGACCTGCGCCGACGCCGAGGCGCTGGCCGCTCTGATCGGCGCCGATGCTTCTAAAGTCATAGCAAACTGTGCAAGCACGACAAGGGCTATCGACCGATTTGACACCCAAGATCGTGCGGCCGAGGCAAGCCCCAAGCGGGCGCTGCAAGCCCCGTTCTACGCCGTCAAAGTGACCGGCGCGCTGTTCCACACCCAGGGCGGGCTCGACATCGACGCCCACTGCCGTGTGCTGCGCGAGGACGGCAGCGCCTTGCCCAACCTGCTGGCGGCAGGCGGCGCGGCGCGCGGCGTGTCGGGCAATGCGGTCTGGGGCTACCTGTCGGGCAACGGCCTGCTCAGCGCGGTGGCCGGCGGCGCCATTGCCGCGAACACGGCGGCGACACAATGCCGGCCATGAACACCCTGTCATCCCGGCTGACCCAGCCAAAAGCCCTGCTGGCCCCTGGCATTTTTGACGCCCTGAGCGCGCTGGTAGCGGAGCAGGCCGGCTTTGAGGCCCTGTACCTGTCGGGCGCCTCGATTGCCTACACCCGGCTGGGCCGGTCCGACATCGGCCTGACCACCTTCAGCGAGGTCGAGGACACGCTGGCCCGCATCACCGAGCGGGTGCGCACGCCGGTCATCGTCGACGGCGACACCGGCTTTGGCAATGCCCTGAACGTGCAGCGCACGGTGCGCAGCTTTGAGCGGGCCGGGGCCGCCATGGTGCAGCTGGAAGACCAGGGTTTCCCCAAGCGCTGCGGCCACCTGGACGGCAAGTCGGTGGTCAGCGCATCAGAAATGTGCGGCAAACTGCGCGCCGCGCTGGACGCCCGGCACAGCGACCAAACGCTGATTCTGGCCCGCACCGACGCGCTGGCCATCGAGGGCCTGGACGCCGCGCTGGACCGGGCCGAAGCCTACTTGGCCTGCGGCGTGGACGCCCTGTTTATTGAAGCGCTGCGCACGCCAGAGCAGATGGACGCTGCCTGCCAGCGCTTCGCGCAGCGCGTGCCGCTGCTGGCCAACATGGTCGAAGGCGGCAAGACGCCGGTGCAAAGCGCCCATGAGCTGGGGCAGCGCGGTTTTCGGATCGTGATTTTTCCGGGCGGCACGGCGCGCGCCGTGGCCCACACCCTGCAACGCTACTACGCCTCGCTGCACAGCCACCAAACCACCGCGCCCATGCGCGACGCCATGCTCGACTTTGACCAGCTCAACGCCCTGATCGGCACGCCCGAGCTGCTGGCGCTGGGCCAGCGCTACGCCGAGCCTTGAGTCAGCACCGCTAAGGCCTGAGAAGCGTCAGCGACAATCAGCGCTCGGCGCCTGTGCGTCTGTAGCCCAAGCCCATGTCCCTGATCAACACCATCGGCACCTTCGCCGCCATCATCTCCACCGCCAGCTTTGTGCCGCAGGTCTGGCATACCTTCAAAACCCGCGATGTCAGCGGCATCTCGCTGGGCATGTACAGCGTGTTCACCGTGGGCGTGAGCTGCTGGCTCATCTACGGCCTGCTGCTGGGCGCGTGGCCCATCATCATCGCCAACGCCATCACCCTGACGCTGGCGATCAGCATCCTGGTGATGAAGTTGCGGTTTCGCTGACGGTCGGTCAGTTGGCGCTGGCGACGTCAAACAGGCCCTTGGCCTGAGCGTGGCAGAAGGGCGGCTCGTAGGTGCCGTGGTAGTTGCCGTAGTAAGTGGCCGGGCTACTTTGCAGTACCGCCCCATAGGTGGCTTGCACAAGCGCATCCACATCCACCGTGGTCACATTGCTCAGTTTGCGACTGTCAAAGTCGGCCTTCATTGGCGCCTGGTGCAGGGCCGGGGGCACGGTCGGGTCACCCGCACCGCCGCACAGCATCAGCTTGGACTTGGGGCTCCAGCCCAACAGGTCGTTCTTTTTGCCGGCCAGATAGAGGCCATTTTTGTCGTTGGTCTGCGCATCGGTGAGGTAAGCCAGCTGGAACATGGCATCCCGCGCCTCGGTCGGGCTGGGGCCGTAGGGCAATTTGCCAGAGGTGATCAGCGTCTCGTAATTCAGGGTGGCACTGGGCAGCAGCGTTTCAATGTAGCCCGCGTAGGGGTCCTTGAACACGTCGCTGGGCTTGCTGTAAACGGTGCCATAGACCTTTTGCCAGGCCGTGACCAGGTAGGGCACGAAGAACTGGAATCCGGCAATCACCGTCGGTGACCTCAGCGAGCCCGACATGTTGTACGGTCCGGCCAAGTGGGCACCAGCCACCACATTGATCTCAGCGGCGTTGTCCCGCTCAATGGCACGGTGCGCCGCCATGGACGAGTGGCCGCCCTGCGAGTAACCCGTCAACATCACCTTGCCCGACAGGCTGGCACCCAAAACCGTGGCTGCCTTGCGCGCCGCGCGAATGGAGTCGATCACGGAACTGGCCTCAGAGTCGGCGTGGAGGTACGGGTGGTAGGGGTATTCTGACTTGGCAAAGCCCAGGTAATCGGTGGCGACCACAGCGTAGCCTTGGGCTGCATAGACCGCAGCCAACAGGAGAGTCTCGCCATCTGCTGGGTTGGCCAGGGTGCGGAGCTTCTGCACATCGGTGCCCTTGGCATAAGCGACCAGCCCAGCCGGCTTGGTGCAGTTGCTGCCGGAGGGCAGCAAGAGCACGCCCGAGGCGTTGGTTTTTTCGCCGCTGACGCCAATCGTCTTGTAGTTCAGGGGAACGACTTTGACATCGCATTTGGCGGGGCCGGTCAAGGCCGCGAGTTGGCCGGCGTCAAAAGCGGCGACCGGCAGCGTGTAAACCGACACGGCCGGATCAATCAAGACACCACGGTCTAGCGAGGCTGTCAGCGAACCCCCAAGCACCGAGCCTTGGCGCAGGTCGTCCAGTTTTTTGCCGGTCGTGGCAAGCTTGGCCGTCAAGTTGTCCAGCACCTTGTCATCGGCATCGCCAACCTTGAATGAACCGTTAAGGATGTCAGTGGCGGGTGCACCGCCGGTCAGATCGGTGACTTGCGTTTTGACATAGGCCTTGGCCGCGTCCAGGCCCGACTTGATGGTCGCGCCCTTGGCGGCGTCGAAACTGGCAAAAGCCGTGGCGGCGTCGGCGCCGAGCGCCTTTGTGACCACCAGGTCCGTCAAGGGCGTGACGTTGGTCCTGCCACTGTCCGTGGCAATGCTGTGCAGCGACATGTCACCCTTAACTACCTGCAACATGCACGGTAGTTTCTGTCCGTCAGTTATCACGAGGGTGAAAGTACCGTCGACAGCGGTGGTCCCAGTGACCGATGGCCCTGAGGCGCACTTGGCGGTCACGTTGGCGCTGGCCAAAGCGGCGCCAGTGGCGGCCAAGCCGGTGATCTGGTAAGGGGTGCCGCCGCCGCAGGCAACCAAAAGCCCGGCAACACCCAGTGTCAATACTTGAAATCGAATTTGTCTCACGCTTGCTCTCCTTATTGAGAAAAGAACGACCGTTCTTTTCTTCGAACACCATATTAGTCTTGAGCCGTGCCCCCGTAAACAGGGTAAATACGGGGTTCAGCAGGGCAGTCCCTTGGGGGCGCTGAACAGTCGACCTGTGACGATCAAGCCGCCGCCCGCTGCAAGCGGTCTGTCACCCCCGCCCAGTCAGGCGTGTCGGGTGGTGTCTCGACCCAGATTTCGGCCACGCCGGTGCGGTCAAGCTCGCGCAGCACGGCAAACAGCTGCTGCGCCGCATCAGACGCTGTCTGCGGCATCTGGCGCCAGTGCTGTGCTGGGCCAAGTGCCGCATGCGTTGGCGTCAAGGTGCGGGCGTAAACCGCCATGTCAGCGGTTTGGGCCGCCTCATGCTGCAGTGCTGCCCGCAGCGCCGCCGCAGTGAACAGCCGCACCCGTGCCCGCGGCGCATAGTGCGAGGCCAGCGTGCCGGAGGCGCGTGGTGCGGGCGGCGTTGCATCCGCCAGGTCTTGCGGCAGCAGCACGGCCTCGCCGCAGGCGGCCGCTAGCGCGACCGGTGTGATGGCGCCCGGGCGCAACAACACGGGCTGGCCGCGCGTGCAGTCCACGATGGTGGATTCGATGCCCACCGCGCAGGGGCCGCCGTCCAGAATCAGCAGGTCCAGGCCCATCTCCTCCTGCACATGGGCGGCCGTGGTCGGGCTGACGCGGCCAAACAGGTTGGCGCTGGGTGCAGCCAGGCCGCGCACTGGGGGTGTCAACGCGGCACAGGCCGATAGCACCGCCCGCGCCACCGGGTGCGCCGGACAGCGCAGCCCGATCGAGTCCTGACCACCCGCTGCGGCCGATGCCACGCCGGCTCGGCGCGGCAGAATCAGCGTCAGTGGTCCTGGCCAGAAGGCCCGCATCAGGGCCTGGGCGAATGCCGGCACAGCGCCGGCAAACTGCGCCGCCGTGGCGGCGTCGGCCACATGGACGATCAGGGGGTGCTCGGCCGGGCGGCCTTTGGCGGCAAAAATGCGTGCGACAGCCACTGCGTTCTCGGCATCCGCCGCCAGGCCGTAGACGGTTTCGGTCGGCAGGCCCAGCAGTTCGCCTGCGCCCAGGGCAGCGGCTGCTACGGCAATGGCCTCTTTGGCCTGGCCGGCCAAAATCATGGCGCCTTCCAGTCCAGCAGTGGCTCAATCCCGAGGATCTGGCAGGCGGCCCGCGCCTTGGCCTGCAGTTCCGTCACCGTGGCGGCGGTCAGGGTCAGGTGACCCATCTTGCGCCCGGGCTTGGCCTGCAGCTTGCCGTACAGGTGCAAATGCACCCCGGGCAGCGCCAGCAACTGCGCAAAATCCGGGCTGCCTTGCCGCCACAGCTCACCCAGCAGGTTGAGCATGATGGCCGGGCTGTGCTGGCGCGGCACGGCCAGCGGCAGGCTGGTCAGGGTGCGTACCTGCAACTCAAACTGCGACACATCACAAGCATCTATCGTGTAGTGGCCGCTGTTGTGCGGGCGTGGCGCCATCTCGTTGACGACCAGCGCGCCGCCCTGCAACACAAAGAACTCGACGCACAGCACACCCACATAACGCAGGCCATTTGCTATGGATTCAGTAGCTTCAACTGCTTGCTGCACAAGGGTGGACGGCAGATTGCCTTCATGCGCCGTGGTGACGGCCAGGATGCCGTCACGGTGCAGGTTGGCCTGTGGCGGGTAATGCACCAGGGCGCCGTCGCGGCCGCGGGCCACGATCACCGACAGCTCAGCCTGCAGGGGCAGCAACTGCTCCAGCACACAGGGCACGCCTTGCAGGCTGTGCCAGGCCTGCGCCAGCTCAGCGCGGTTGCGCACCCGCACCTGGCCGCGGCCGTCGTAACCCAGCCGGGCCGTCTTCAGGATGCCCGGCAGCAGGGCGTCGGCCACGGCGGCCAGATCCACCTCGGCCTGCAGCACGGCATAGGGCGCGCAGGGTACGCCGCAGCGCACAAAATGCGCCTTTTCCTTGATGCGGTCCTGCGCAATCGCCACCGACTCGGCCGCCGGGGCCACCGGCCGCTGCGCCCCCAGGGTCAGCAGGGCCGGCGCCGGCACGTTTTCAAACTCGGTGGTGATGGCCGCACAGCGCTGCATCAGCTGCGCCAGCCCCTGCGCATCCAGGTAGTCGGTCTGGATGTGGTGGTGGCTGACCAGCCCGGCGGGGCTGAGCACATCGGGGTCGAGCACGGCCGTGCCATAGCCCATGCGCTGGGCCGCGTGCACAAACATGCGGCCCAGCTGGCCGCCGCCCATCACGCCCAGCAGGGTCTGCTGGCCGGTGCCGGCGCTGCCGGGCAGGATGGCGGGCGTGCTCACAGCACCGGGGGCAGGGTCATGCCGCGCGCCAGTCGGGTTTGCTCAGCCCGGTAGGCGTCCAGGCGCTGGCGCAAGTCATCGTCATGCTGCGCCAGCATGGCCACTGCGAACAGGGCCGCATTGGCAGCGCCGCCCGCGCCGATGGCAAAGGTGGCCACCGGCACCCCCTTGGGCATTTGCACCATGCTGTGCAGCGAATCGACCCCGCTCAGGTGCTTGGAGGGCACCGGCACACCCAGCACCGGCACCGTGGTCTTGGCCGCCAGCATGCCGGGCAGGTGGGCAGCGCCGCCCGCGCCGGCAATGATGGCCTGCAGGCCCTGCGCCCGTGCCGATTCGGCGTAAGCAAACATGTCGTCCGGCATGCGGTGCGCCGAAACCACCTTTGCCTCGTGCCCGATGCCGAACTGTTGGAGAATATGCACTGCGTGCTGCATCGTGTCCCAGTCGGAACTCGAGCCCATCACCACGCCGATCTGGATGTTTTTCATAGTGTTGGGGATGCCAGGCCGCTGCACCGCTGTCCGCCTTGCGCCCTGCCCCACAAAGTTGACAGCCTTGAATTTTACTAACTTAGCCCGAGCTGCCTGCCATGATGAATGTGACTGTTGAAAACTTCGATGCCGAGGTGATGGATGCCTCGATGCACACGCCGGTGCTGGTGGACTTCTGGGCTCCCTGGTGCGGCCCGTGCAAGGTGATCGGTCCGCTGCTGGAAAAGATCGAGACCGAGTACGGCGGCCGCTTCAAGCTGGTCAAGATCGACTCCGACCAAGAGCAGGAGCTGAGCCAGGCCTTTGGCATCCGCAGCATCCCGACCTGTGTGCTGATGGTGGGCGGCAAGCCGGCCGACGGCTTTATGGGCGCACAGCCTGAGGGGCAGATCAAGGCATTTCTCGACAAGCACCTGCCGCCGGCCGATGTGCTGGAGGCCGAGGTGACGGCGGTCGAGGTGGGCGATGCGCCCGACGCCAACGACCCGCAGACCCGCCTGCACGAGCTGCAACAGGCTGTGCTGCTGGCGCCCGAGGACGAACCTTCCCGCTTTGACTATGTCAAGTTGCTGCTGCAACTGAATCAGCTCGACGCCGCCCGTGCGGCTTTCGCCCCGGCCGCGCCCAAAGTCGGCCTGGTGCGCCGCTTTGACGCGCTGCAGCGCTGGCTCAATGCTATTGATTTTGCAGTGAACTATCCAGATGCCGCAAGGGCTAACGCCGAATTTGAAGCCAAAATCGCAGCGAGCCGGCGCGACTTCGAGGCGCGCTTTGGCAAGGCGCAACTGGCCATGGCTGCGCAGGACTGGACGGCTGCGATGGACGAGCTGCTGGAAATTCTGATGCGCGACAAAACCTGGTCCGACGACCTGGCACGCAAGACCTACATCGCCATTCTGGAACTGATCGAGCCACCCAAGGTCAAGGTCGCCGACGGCCAGATTCCCCCGGTCGACCCAACGGTCGCCACCTACCGGCGCCGCCTGAGCAGCGTGGTGCTGAGCTGAGGTAGCGGCGGGTCAGGGCGCGCTAAGCCGCTGCCAGGCTTCCTGGTACTTGGCGGCGGTGCGGGCAATCACCACGTCGGGCACGCGCGGTGCCGGCGGGGTTTTGCTCCAGGGCTTGCCGTCCACCTGGGCCTGTTCCAGCCAATCGCGTACAAACTGCTTGTCATAGCTGGGCGGGTTGTTGCCGGCTTGGTAGCTCTCGGCCGGCCAAAAGCGCGAGGAATCGGGCGTCAGCACCTCGTCCATCAGCGTCAAGGTACCGTCTGCGTCCAGCCCGAACTCGAACTTGGTGTCGGCAATGATGATGCCCTTGGTGGCAGCAAACTCGCTGGCCGCCTGGTACAGGCGCAGGCTGATGTCGCGGATGCGGGTGGCCAGGTCGGCGCCGATCATGGCCACCGTTTGCTCAAACGTGATGTTTTCGTCGTGCTCGCCCACCGCCGCCTTGGCCGCCGGGGTGTAGATGGGCGCGGGCAGCTTAGAGGCGTTTTGCAGCCCGGGTGGCAGTGCCACGCCGCAGACCGCCTGGTTGTGTTGGTATTCCTTCCAGCCACTGCCGGCCAAATAACCACGCACCACCGCCTCCACCGGCAGCGGCTTGAGCCGCTTGACCAGCATCGAGCGCCCCGCCACCTGCGGCGCTTCCGCCGGCGTGACCACGCTTTCTGGCGCCTCGCCCGTCAGGTGGATGGGGCAGATGCCCTGGCCCTTGGGGCCGAGCTTGTCAAACCAGAACAGCGCCATCTGCGTCAGCAGCACGCCCTTGCCTGGTATGGGCTCGCCCATGATGACATCAAAGGCGCTCAGGCGGTCGCTGGCCACCATCAGGATCCGGTCCTCGCCCACCGCGTAGTTGTCGCGCACCTTGCCCCGCGCGAGCAGCGGCAGCGAGCTCAGCATCGAGGTGTGCAGGGCAGGGCTCATGCGGCGTTCAGGTCACCACTTGGGCCAGTTCGCCCCGGCTGTACTGGCCGGCCACCACCGTCAGGGCATGGCCCTTGATCTTGCCGGCCTGACCCTCGCAACCGAACTCGATGTAGCGTTGCTTACAAATGCGTTTGGCTGCTTCGCGGGCGGGCTTGAGCCACTCGCGCGCATCGAACTTGTCCGGGTTTTCAGCCAGAAATTGGCGCACGGCGGCCGTCATGGCCAGCCGGATGTCGGTGTCGATGTTGATCTTGCGCACGCCGAACTGGATCGCCTTCTGAATCTCCTCCACTGGCACGCCGTAGGTTTCCTTCATATGGCCGCCAAACTGGTTGATGGTGGCCAGCAGGTCCTGTGGCACGCTGCTGGAGCCGTGCATCACCAGGTGCGTGTTGGGGATACGCCGGTTGATCTGCTTGATGCGCTCGATGGCCAGGATGTCGCCGGTGGGTTTGCGCGTGAACTTGTAGGCGCCATGGCTGGTGCCGATGGCAATCGCCAGGGCGTCGAGCTGGGTGCGCTGTACGAAGTCTGCTGCCTGTTCGGGGTCGGTCAGCAGTTGCTCAAGTGTCATGGTGGCGTCGGTGCCGTGTCCGTCTTCCTTGTCGCCCTTCATGGTCTCTAGCGAGCCCAGGCAGCCCAGCTCGCCCTCGACCGTCACGCCCAGCGCATGCGCCATGTCCACCACCTGACGCGTTACCTCGACGTTGTAGTCGTAGCTGGCGATGGTTTTGCCGTCGGCCATCAAAGAGCCATCCATCATGACCGAGCTGAAACCCAAGCCAATGGCACCCTGGCACACCGCCGGGCTTTGGCCGTGGTCCTGGTGCATGACCAGCGGAATATGG
>Ga0214921_10010713_pt1 | contig 11285 bp, 10 predicted proteins | sample LL1505_MetaG_FD_177992 | JGI IMG/M metagenome (GOLD analysis project Ga0214921, IMG submission 177992) | Freshwater microbial communities from Lake Lanier, Atlanta, Georgia, United States - LL-1505 | ecosystem: Environmental > Aquatic > Freshwater > Lake | place: USA: Georgia | collected...
CAAAAAAAAATCTTCAATAAAAGCAAGGATATTTTCAGGTTCTGCCATGCGGCCTTTACCAGATAAACCACTTGCCAATTCCCCCTCTTCGGCATCTATGATAAGGTTTCCAAAGCTTTGCAGTTTATGAATGTTATGAACCGTGCTTGGGTGGACATACATGTCTAAATCCATCGCAGGAGCAAACATCACAGGGCATCTGGCTGAAAGATAAGTGGCCAATAGTAAATTATCGCAAATACCATTCGCCAATTTACTTATGGTATTGGCACTTGCAGGAGCTATCAGCATCAAATCGGCCCACAAGCCTAACTCAACATGGTTATTCCATTCGCCTGTGGTTTTATCACTAAATTCAGTATAAACCTTGTTTTTAGATAGAGTAGATAATGTAAGTGGTGTTATAAATTCCTTGGCAGCATCCGTTAATATTACTTTTACTTCAGCACCTTGTTTTACAAGTAACCTAACAAGAAAAGCCGCTTTATAGGCGGCTATGCTTGCTGTTATACCAAGTAATATTTTCTTATTTTTTAGCATAAAGCTAAATAAAATTTTAACTGGAAATTATTTTTTGTCAGGGTTACGATAGTAAATTTTACCCTCGATATATTCTTCAGTAGCAATTAAACTAGGTTTTGGCAATCTTTCATAAAACTGAGAGATTTCGATTTGCTCACGGTTTTCGAATACTTCTTCTAAGGTATCGCCATCGTTGTCAAACTCGTTCAATTTTTCGTGCAACTCTTCTTTTATTTGAACAGAAATTTGGTTTGCTCTTTTAGAAATAATAGCAATTGTTTCGTAGATATTGCCAGTTTCTTCTTCAAGCTTACGCAAGTTACGAGCAATGGTAGTGTTAGTTACGTTTTGGTAATTGTTCATTTTTATATTAAGATTTATTGTTTTCAATTTTCTTTAAAGCTAGTTCAGCCTTGGTTTTTATCGTTTTTGCATCATTAAAGTATTTACTACTTTCAGTGTACAATTCTGCATATTCATTAAAAGCTTCTATGGTTTCGTTAAACCTTTGTTGTTGTTTTTCAGGAATACTTCTTACGGCCAATAAATAATATGATTTCACCACCAAGAAGTCGATTTCTTCTTTTTGTGCTACCTCAGGGAAATCACGACCCACATTTTTTAAAGCTACAATTGAACTTTTATATTCACCTATATCAAAATACAGTTTAGCTGTTTTGTATGCTTTAAAAGATAATTTATACCTCAATCGATCTATTAAAACATTGCATTCAGATATAAACTTACTTTCAGGATATACATTGATAAACAATTTCAATGTTTCAATAGCCTTATAGGTATCTGTTTGGTCTAATTCATATTCCTGCGATTCAAGATAAGAACAATAAGCATTTAAGTACAAGCACTCCTCTGCAAACATACCTGTCGGGTATGATTCGTAATAGGTCTTAAACTGAAATCCTGCAATTTGATATGATTTTAAACCATAATTACATTGTGCATTATAATATAAAATCTTTTCAGCCATACTGGTACCACTATACACTTCCTCCAATTGCTCAAATAAAACTTGGGCCCTGTAGAAATCTTTTTTCTTATAATAATACTCTGCTAACTCTAGCTTTTGCTTGTTGTCGGGACTTTTTAATGCTTTCTGAAACTTGCTTCTACAAGCCGGCATTAAGAGTATTCCTACAACACTTATAATTAGAATAATATGCTTCATTAAAATCAATCGGCAAAATTATCATTTTATTTTACTTTTTGTAACAATATTTTTGTCCCTTGTCTATAATAAAATAATGTCTATATTTATTTCTAATATGTTTATTAGGAAAAGTTAATGATTTGAGAAACAGACTACTCTGCATAGTGCTTATGTGCGTGCTGCAATTGCAAGCGCAAAACAAATTGAAAACTGTTGCAGACACGCTTGTGCAAAATTCTGTTGATTCAATGCTCGAAAAACCAGTTTTGGGTCCAGTAAAAAGTAAAAGAGATAGCATCCTACAATATTCATTTTCATATCTTGGGAATAGATACAGGAGAGCAGGGACTGGAAAAAAAGGATTTGACTGCAGTGGATATACCATGGTTGTGTTCTCAAAGTTTGGGGTGAAACTCCCTCATACCTCTGCTGGACAAGGTTTAGTCGGTATTGATGTTCCAAAGAGCAATGCCCGCAAAGGAGATTTGATTTTTTTTAAAGGTCGCAGGAGTAAAAGGCGCATTGGCCATGTCGGTATCATTATTAGCAACAAAGGCGAACCTATTAAATTCATTCACTCATCCACAAGCGAAGGGGTGAGGATAGATGCGCTTGATGGAATGTACTACAAAAAAAGATTCATGAAAATAAAAAGGGTGCTATACTGATAAACATAAAAAAGGCCATCCAAATAATTGGATAGCCTCATTTTTTCAAAATCTTTCGCTTATTTGTATAAAACGTCTTTCACCGCTTTCACTACCTTAGGAACACTTGGCAAAAACTCAGCTACAAAAGTTGGCGCATAACCTAGTGGGGTATCGGCTGTGGTTATTCTTGTTATAGGTGCATCCAAGTAATCAAATGCACGTTTTTGAACCATGTAGGTAATTTCTGTAGAGATGGATGCCAATGGCCATGCCTCTTCTACAATAATCAAACGATTGGTTTTCTTTACCGACTCTATCACAGTATCATAATCTATAGGGCGAACAGTGCGCAAATCAATAACCTCAACACTGATGTTTTCTGCTGCCAATTCTTCGGCAGCGGCCAAGGCCACCTTCATTATTTTTCCAAAAGAAACGATGGTTACATCTGTTCCTTCACGTTTTATATCTGCTTTTCCGATAGGAATAAGGTATTCTTCTTCAGGCACTTCTCCTTTATCGCCATACATTTGCTCGCTTTCCATGAAGATAACGGGGTCGTTATCTCTAATAGCTGTTTTAAGTAATCCTTTTGCGTCATATGGGTTTGAAGGAACTACCACTTTTAGACCGGGGCAGTTTGCATACCAATTTTCAAATGCTTGGCTATGTTGCGCACCTAACTGTCCCGCACTACCTGTAGGGCCGCGGAATACCATAGGAATATTAAATTGTCCACCACTCATTTGGTACATTTTAGCAGCAGCATTTATCACTTGGTCGATAGCAACCAATGAAAAGTTGAAAGTCATAAACTCAATAATAGGTCTTAAGCCATTCATAGCTGCACCCACACCAATTCCCGCAAAGCCCAATTCAGCAATAGGGGTATCGATGATGCGTTTTTCGCCAAATTCATCCAACATTCCTTGACTCACTTTATAAGCGCCATTGTATTCAGCTACTTCTTCTCCCATCAAAAAAACGTCATTGTCTCTGCGCATCTCTTCATTCATTGCTTCGCGTAAGGCTTCTCTAAATTGTATAACTCTCATTTGCTCTTTGATAAAATTTATGTTTACTGCAAAAATAGATTTATTAAGGCTTTATCAAAATTAAGCTTGTCCAAAATTTAATTTATCATGATAATCAGCCCTTAATTGGATTTTTTTTGTGAACTATGCTTGTTTTGCAAGGATTTACAAGAGGCCGAAAAAAGTTGAAGACAAATTGATTTGTATAGGCATCCCAAACCAATGAAATGTTGGCTGCAAATTCTCTGCTAATTTTTATGTTGTTGTTGTCTTTATTTACAACAAAATCATAGTTTAAATACTTGTTCATCTATTAGATTAGCCTTAGTTTTCTTCAGTATATTGCTTGAAATTGTTTAGGATAGATTGCCAACCTGCCTCTTGTAACTCTGCTGGGTTTTCATTTTCAGGATCAAAAACTACCCTTATGTTGGTTGAATTTCCATTGGCTTCCAAAATTACATCTGCTTTTCTTCCATCTTCCATTACATAACTGTATCCTATACCAATCTCTAATTGGGTATATGTGGTAATAAAGTCGAATCCAAAACTGCCATCTTTTGCTTCCATTCTTACATTACATTTACCTCCAATTCTTAAATCGTTTTCAGCGCTTGGGCAGTGCCAAGAAGGGTCAGCAAAATTCCATTTGGTGATGTGTTCAGGTTGGGTGTAATAGTCCCAAACTTTGGTTGATGGAGCCGCAATATTGGCTTCAATGGTTATTTTTTCTGTGTTCATCTTATCTATAATTTCTGTTAAGTGTGTTTTTCTTCTTAGTATTTTGTAGGGTTCCTAAAACCTCATCAAGTTCATCAAATTTAATTTACCAAATCTGTTTACACTTTCCCGACCACTTGCGAGTTTCTTTCATTTTGTTTCCGTTTAGTTGGTAATAAATTTCTCTGCCACTTTATTCCTGTTTCACTAACTCGCATACAGTAAGTATTTATTAATGCTTTGATACTGCCTGCCTGTTCTTATCAAAATGTTTGGCAATAGCATTGGACCTGAAGGTTTGGGCGTCAATCAACAGTATGATGGCTATAAAGGTGGGGACAACTTTGGCTTGAAAAACAACTCTTTTCATTTTCTAATTAAAACTAATCTGTTGCAAATAGAAATGCAATTTATCGTTTGCGCAAATATTAATAAAGGAAATATTATTTAAACGCTCCGAAATGCCAAAGAATACCTGAAGGATCATGCAAAAAGAATTCTTTTCCCCATTCCAAATGACGGATGGGAATTAATCTTACATTTTCATATTTTGCTTCGAGTCTCAATGAAACAAGGCTTTTCCAATAGTCGTCCACATTGTCAACCTCTACAAAAACCATGGTATTGTCAACCCAATCTTTTACATAAGCATCTTGTAGGTAAAATCCAATTTCTTCCGATTCGAAATAGCTTAATTGAGGAGAAATAACATGTTCTTTAAAACCTAGGTCTGCATAGAATTTACGAGATATATCGAAGTTTTTGGCACCGATAAATGGTCTTATGGATTTAATGGGGTTATTCATTTTCAAGTATAAATATTTTATTGAAATGATATTGAATAATACGCTGAAGCTACCTTAGCAGAGTGAATGTACCGCGCAAATTAATTGTCTGCTGATCTGCGAATTTATAAGTCAGTATGTATATATAAACTCCAGAAGAGCAGTCAGTATCTTTATATTTACCATCCCATTTTTCAAATTGATTTGATGTTTTGAAAATGAGTCCACCCCATCTGTTATAAATTACGAATTCATAATGTTCGGTTTCGCAATTTGTGTTGGGGTAGAACTTATCATTTGTCCCATCGCCATTTGGCGTAAAAGCATTTGGCATGAATATGCGGCAATCTTTCAATATACTGTCACAATTTACTATAGAAATGGCTTTAAAAATGGTATCAATCCCACAAGAAAAATTCACAATCGACCTAATATTGTAATTACCTTTTGATGAAAATACATGTTTAGGTGTTAATAAGGTGGAGCTATTGTTTACGCCACTAGTGGGGTCGCCAAAATTCCATATAACACTTGTTATTGTCTCACCAGTTAAGATTGAAAATGGTATATTATTTTGGAGGCAAGAATCATTTGAAGCGATTATTCCTTTACAACATTGCCCAATATGAACCGTCCTACAAATAGTGTTTACAGTTAAGTTAGGTTCTTGAAAGGTAAGACATACTTTATACTTACCAGGATTTGAAAATGCGTGAGTAGGAGTTAATGTTGGATTTCCTGTTAGGGTTATGGTATCGTTGGTTCCACTGTCAGGATCTCCAAAGTTCCAGAATAAATAAGGTGAAAAACTAGTTCCTTGTATTGAAAAGACGAGGCTTTCCTTAGCATAGCAAGTATCACCCACCAATTTGATTCCTGTTATCGATGTTGGAGGCTTACAATCGATAATTGGTAAAGCAACTAAAAACAAGGTATCCGTACCACAGGCATTAGTAAGTATAGCCCGAACATTATAATTGCCAACTTGTGAAAAAGTATGGTTAGCTGTAAAGCCCATTGAAGTATTGTTTGCTCCTGAATTTGGGTCGCCAAAGTTCCAAGTAATACTTGAAATGCCGGCAGTATTTTGAATTGAAAATTGAGTTGTATTTCCAAAACAAGAATCGGAATAAGCAATTCTGTTTGAAATGAGCGTTGCTGTTTCGTTTGGATAATAGACCCATTTGGGTAAACCATAACCCCCACCTCCAGTTTGGTTGGCTACAACATTTGTCTGATAGCCACAAGAAGCACCCAATTTATTAGGACAATTAATTGCGTTTATGCTAGCAGCATTGACATATATTTTATCATCTATACCTAATTGTAAACTAGCGTTATTTCCTGTTGCAACTTGGTATACGGAATTTTGGATAGCTAGAGGGGTTGGTTTCGTAAGATCATATTGAAGAATTGTATACAAATCAGAAATGTACAAAACCTTACCATCAGGAGAAAATTCAATGCCATAGATGAGTGGGCTTAATAAATTATAATTCCAGCTTATGGGATTAGATACAACTCCTGTTTTATTATCAAAATCAAACAACTCCATTTTTGAACTCGAGGTAACTCCAACAGCCATTTTGTTATACTGCCTATTGATTTTCATATGCCCTGCTCCATTGCCCTGTGTGCTACCAACTGTTGAAATTACAGGTGTATTTTGAATGCCGGTACTACTTATTTTAAACGAATAAAAACTTTCACCGGGTGAATCGTGGGTTAATAACCAATAGCTTTCACCATCAGCAGTCGGAACCACTTCGAGCTTTTCAGAATTGGAATTTAATAAGAAAATATTTTTTTGTCCTGCTACAACATCGCCTAATCCACCATTCAGCGTAATGTCTACAACACTATACCTTAAACCATTGTTCGATGATTGTTCGTCTATTGTTACGATGTAATACAAACTATTACTTCCGGGTTTTGGAACAATTACCGCAGCGGTTGTGGAAGATAATAGAATTGGGTCTCCTCCTAACAAACCTTTACCATTAGGCATAACCTGATTGTTCGCATTCCAAACCGTCACTCCGTCTGTATAAAACAATAGTGCCCCTGTTACTCGATCAGCAACTGACGCACTGCCTTCAGTAGCTGCAATAACGCAACCATTAACAAAACTTGGTGGCACGGTATTAAAATCAATAGCACCAAATCTTCCAAAACGCCATTGGCTGTTTTGCTTTTGGGCAAAAGAGTTGCTGCTTAACACCAAAATGATAAATAAGAATAGTTGATTTATTATTTTCATCTTTATCTTTTTTATAGAGCCCATTTCACTGAATTATATCCTTATTTTCAATAAAATATTTAGCTTTAATTTGTTTAAATATAGCTGCAATCTTAATTTAATCAATTTGCTAGACCTTTCATTTAATATAAAATTGCCTATTGATAATCAATCTCCTTTAAACAAAATTAAATCTTTATTGCGTTTTAGCAAAAAGCTGTTGTCTTCTTATATTTTGGTTTTGTGCAAATTGTGAGTTTAACTGGAATCGATCATTAATGAGTGAAGCGTGTATCATCCAGAAATGACATAACTTAGCCAAAAATTAGAGTTACTTAACATTGAAGAGTTTGAACTATGCTAAGAAAGAAATCTAGCTTGCCAAAAGTTGATTGAATTAAAAAAATCGCATAAAATTCTCCAAATCAATCTGCAAAATATGTAATTATAGACCTAAAAATTTTGTATTTAACGAAAGTATTTGTTTGATCCATAAACCTATATTTTTTCATCGATGGACTAAAAGAATTAATAATAAAAGACAATCCGTAACCTAGAAAATATTTCTGTTTTAAATTAATTTGGCTTGCCTACTTTCGCAGGCAGTATTATGTGGGAAATTTTTGGACGAAATATCATCCGTAACAGGTTCTATTACTTGATAGGCCTGGGTTTGATAACTATATTCTTTGGCTATTTTGCCAGCAAGGTGCAATTGACTTACGATTTTGCCAAGGTTATCCCAAAGGATGACCCTGATTTTATCGAATACATCAAGTTCAAGCAAACCTTTGGCGAAGATGGTAATATTTTGGTGGTGGGTGTGCAATCCAACCAAATCTTTAAAAAGAATTTCTTTAATGATTGGTACAAACTATCCAATGATATTGAAGGCACCGAAGGAGTTGAAAAAGTGGTGTCTTTGCCCAAAATATATACCCTTTACAAGAACGATTCCATTCAAAAATTACAATTAAAACCCATTTTAAGCCACACACTTAATACCCAAGCCGAAGTTGATTCTTTTAAAAATGTGGTGCAAACCCTCAAGTTTTATAGAGGTTTGTTATACAACCCTGAAAGCAATGTGACGCTTTTAGCTATTACTCTAAAGAAAGACAAGCTCGATAGCAAGGAGCGCATTCCTTTGGTGGCCGAAATAGAAAGAAAATCAGATGAGTTTGGCAAGAAATATGGTTGCGAAATGCACTACTCTGGATTGCCTTATGTGCGCACAGTCATGAGTAGTAAGGTGGCTGATGAGATTAAGATTTTCACCTACCTATCCATTCTGGTAACTGCCATTTTCATTTTTGTGTTTTTTAGGTTTATCAGTGCGGTTATTTTTAGTTTGATAGTGGTTATCATTGGGGTAATATGCACCCTAGGAACCATTGCTCTATTTGGCTTTAAGATAAGTTTGCTCACAGGCATCATCCCTCCATTGATGGTTATTATTGGGATTCAAAACTGTATTTACCTGCTCAATGTGTATCACCAAGAGTATACCAAACATGGCAATAAAATGTTGGCCATTATCCGGCTGATTTCAAAAAATGGTTTGGCTTTGTTCCTTACCAATGTCACCACTGCCATAGGTTTCTGTGTGTTCAGTTTTTCGGGTAGCGCCATTTTGGATCAGTTTTCTATCGTGTCGGGCATCAATATCATGTTGATTTACCTAATCAGCTTGATTTTTATCCCAGTTGTTTATAGTTATTTGCCACCTCCAAAACCCCGTCATATCAAGCATTTGGATGCAGTGAGGCTGAATAAATTCTTGGATTATTGTAATTACTTGGTGTACAACCGTAGAAAAACCATTTATGTGGTAACCATTTTGTTGGTTGTTATTTCTACGATTGGTGCTTTTATGGTGGATAATTTAGGCTATGTAGTTGATGATTTGCCTCAACATAATAAGGTGTACAAGGATTTAAGGTTTTTTGAAACCAACCTAAAAGGAACCTTGCCTTATGAGATTAGAATTAACACCAAAGAGGAGGGAGGCATCAAGGATTTTGCTACTTTACAAAAAATAAATAGGCTGCAAAAAGACTTAGCCAAGGTGCCTGAATTTGGAAAGTCGGTATCGGTAGTTGATTTTCTAAAATTTGCCAACCAAGGAATGAATGGTGGAGATAGCAACTATTTTATAGTACCTAGCGTGCTTGATATTAGTGGTATCTTGGGCTATTTACCAAAAAGCGAAGGAGGTAATGGCAATATCCTAAAATCTATGGTGGACAGCACCTACACCTCCGCACGTGTGAGTATCCAAATGGCTGATATTGGCTCACAAAAAATCAAATTACTTAATACCATCATTCAACAAAAAGTAGATAGCATTTTCCCTAAAGACCAATATGATGTGAGGTTGACAGGTACGAGTATGATTTACCTGAAAGGCAATGATTACCTTATAAATAACCTTTTGAGCTCAGTGTTTTGGGCTTTGTTGCTCAATTCATTTATGATGATATTCTTGTTTGCTTCATGGCGCATGATGTTGATTTCGCTTTTGCCAAACATCATCCCATTGATTATGACCATTGGAATCATGGGCTTTTTTCATATCAGGTTGAAACCATCTACCATCATCATTTTTAGTATTGCCTATGGCATTGTGGTGGACTTTACGATACACTATTTGGCCAAGTATCGCCACTCGCTCAAAAAACATAATTGGGATATGAAGATTGCCATTCCTGAGAGTTTGAACGATGCAGGACCGAGTATTATTTACACAGCAGTAGCGCTATTTGCAGGCTTCATCATTTTTGCTGCTAGTGATTTTGGTGGTACTGTAGCATTAGGTGTTTTAACTTCCTTGGCTTTGTTGTTTGGTATGCTAATGAACTTGTTATTATTGCCAAGCATGTTGCTATCCCTTGAAAAATCAATCAATAGCAAGAAAGAGTTTGATACCACATGGGTGGATGTTGAACCTGAGGATTAGTATTGCTTTATTGAAACCTTTTGCAAAGCAATTTGAAAACTAGCTACCCATTCGGTAATCATCATTTAAACTGTAAACTTTTTGCATGACAAGTCATGACTACAAAGCAATTCCCCTCCTTGGAGGGGTTAGGGGTGGGTTACTTATGATGAAAATTTAGAAATAGTTCTGCCCTTGCAGGCGTCCTCGCCTGCAAGCAAATCCAAATATGTAGTTGACTCAATGTTTATTTTATTAGAATCCGGCTAAATCATCATCTAGCTTATTGTTTTTCTTTTTCCTTTTGAGGCATCAAAATCCCGATGAGTCGGGACAAAATGCTTCTTCCGTTCCGATGCATCGGAATCGGAATCAAGGTGCCTAATGGTCGTTGAGCGGAGCCGAAACGCCATTTCGACTCCGCTCAATGAACGTTTCCATGCCGCTGCTTATGTTTTGCCTCTTAACTTAATCCACTTTACATGGCAAAACCTAAAAGGCTGCACAAACCATAGCTTGAAATCTTTTTGCACAGCACTGCGAAAATCTGACTACCCATTCGGTAACCATCAATTAAACTGTAAACTTTTTGCAGGACAAGTCAACCCATTCGACAAGCTCAGGATGACAACCGCACAAGGGGGAATGCCAAGCTATAGCCCATTTACATTTTACATCATCGAAATAGGAATTTTAAAATAGCCTGAATTATTGTGGTTGGAATTTCCTTCGTTAGATATCGGAGGGCAGGGCGATGTGTCTAATCAGTCTCCGTTGCTGTATTCTTCTTTCGATTCTTGTATTTATCAATGATTGATTCAATCCAACTGCCTGATTCTTTCATGAGGTATTTGGCTATAAAAAGTTCAGCAATTTTTAACACCACTTTGCTAATAGGTGAACTGCTCATGCTGCGCATTCCAAGCATAAAAGGCACCACATAATCTTGAGCTTTGTTCAGGATGTTTTCTCCCTCAGTTTGTTGCTTAAATGGATTGAAACTTGCCCAAATTACGCTCCATTTATTATCTTGTAAATGGCTTAATTGTGCATTTATCTTTTGCTTTTGCAGCTCATGGTCTTGCCTTAATTGTTTGATGGCAGACTGCAATGAATCAGCATCATGGATGGGGTATTTAGTTTTCATTGCTTTGCTCCCCCTCAAATATGGTTTTAATAATACCGTTAATGACTGGCTTCTCGATAAGTTGCTTACGGGCTAATAATAC
>Ga0214921_10010716_pt1 | contig 11284 bp, 10 predicted proteins | sample LL1505_MetaG_FD_177992 | JGI IMG/M metagenome (GOLD analysis project Ga0214921, IMG submission 177992) | Freshwater microbial communities from Lake Lanier, Atlanta, Georgia, United States - LL-1505 | ecosystem: Environmental > Aquatic > Freshwater > Lake | place: USA: Georgia | collected...
AAATTTGTATTTTTTCACAAACACGCCAAATTTTTTGTATATATTTAAATGCACCTTGGATACCGCTATCGCTCCACTGAATATCTCGATCTGGAGGACTATCCGATAAGATAAACCATCTTACAGCATCTGCTCCATAAATTTTAATAATATCATCAGGATCAACAATATTTTTTTTAGATTTGGACATAGCCTGACTATCACCTTTTAAAACTCTTTCATTATTATCTAAAAAATAGGACCCATTTTTTTCAAGAACTTCTTTTGGAAAAACCCATTTTCCTTTTTCTGTTTTAAATGTTGGATGACATACCATTCCTTGAGTAAAAAGATTCTCAAATGGTTCAGAAAATCTTAATTCAAATTCATCTTGCAACGCTAAAATGAAAAATCTTGAATATAAAAGATGAAGTATGGCATGTTCAACCCCTCCAATATATTGATCTACTGGCATCCAATAATTTACTTCATTTATATTAAAAGGTTTTTTATTATCTTTTGGTGAGCAGAAACGAAGAAAATACCAAGAAGAATCTACAAATGTGTCGAGTGTATCTGTTTCACGAATAGCCTTCATTCCAGTTTCCGGACATTTTGTATACTTCCATGTAGGATGATTCTCTAATGGATTTCCTGGTTTACTGAAATCTACATCTATGGGAAGTTCTACGGGTAAATCTTTTTCTGGAACTAAAATAATCTTTCCATCTTCTCTATACATAATAGGAATTGGACATCCCCAATATCTTTGTCTAGAGATTCCCCAGTCTTTAAGACGATAAATTGTTTTAGAATTTCCTATTTTTTCTTCTTCTATTTTTTTAATGATATTTCTTTTTGCATCTTCAATATTTAAATCGTTAAGAAAGTCTGAATTAACAATATAACCATCACCGGTAAATGCATCGTTGTTAATTGTGATAGGTTTAGATTTATTAGGACTTACAACAGGAATTATTTCTAGATTATATTTTTTAGCGAATTCTAAGTCTCTCTGATCATGTGCTGGGCAGCCAAATATGGCGCCGGTTCCATAATCCATAAGAATAAAATTAGCTACATAAATTGGCATTTTTTTATTTAAAAAAGGATGCGATACAAAAAATGAAGTTTTAAAACCTAACTTTTCATTTTTTGATAAAGATGATTCCGTACTAATATTTTTTAAAGCAAGTTCTTTAAAATCTTGAAAATTTTTTTCATTTTTAAAAGCTTCAGTAAACGGATGGTCTGGGGCAATAGCGATAAATGAGGCTCCAAATATTGTATCTGGTCGAGTTGTGAAAATTTTAATTTTAGTATTTTTAAAATCAGAAATAAAATCAATTTCACAACCAAAAGATTTACCGATCCAGTTTTTTTGCATCAGCCTCACTTTTTCTGGCCAACCTTTTAAATCATTAAGGGGTTTTAATAATTTGTCAGAATATTTTGTAATATTTAAAAACCACTGATTTAATTCTTTTTTTTCTATAATTGCTCCAGACCTCCAACCCTTACCATCAATTACTTGTTCATTTGCAAGAACTGTATTGTCGATAGGATCCCAATTTACATAACTTTTTTTTTTATAAGCAATTCCCTTTTTAAAAAGGTGAGAAAATAAGATTTGCTGATACTTGAAGTACGAAGGATCGCATGTAGAAATTTCTTTATCCCAATCAATCGAAAGTCCTAGGCGTTTTAGTTGCGTTTTCATTTTAGAAATATTTTTTAATGTCCACTCTTTAGGATGAAGATTGTTTTGTATGGCTGCATTTTCTGCAGGCAAACCAAACGCATCCCAACCCATTGGATGGAGCACATTATATTTATTAAGTCTTTTAAAATTCGCTACAACATCGCCTAAAGTATAATTTCTGACATGTCCCATATGAATATTTCCTGATGGATATGGAAACATTTCTAAACAATAAAATTTTTTTTTGTTATTTTTGTTAGTTTTAAAAATTTCTTTTTTTTCAAAGAAATCTTGCCATTTTTTTTCAATTAATGTGGAATTATAATTTTCCATTTTTTTAAGAGGACTATATGTAATTATTTCTTTTCTTTTTTTGACTCTTCAATTTTTAGGGACCTTGCAGAGGTAATTATTGTATCTTTGATGTCATTTGAAAATTGATTATCCATTTTTTTTGTAATACATTTTTCTGCAGTTTCACATACTTTTTTGTGTGCAGTTATTTGAATTGAGTCAGCTTTTAATTCATTATTTAAAAATTTAACTGTAATTTTTATTTGTTCTTTAGAGTCATATTTATCGGAGTACCAGTCATATATAATTATTCCCCCAGAATAATCCGCATTGACAAGAGGTAAAAAATCTAAACTTTTTAAAGTGGCTCTCCACAGAACATTTGAAGTTGCAAATTCAAAATTTGTCGATGAGGATTTTACTCTATTAATATCCCCAAAAATTCCGCCCCCACGATCAGCTTCTGCTCGTGCCCTTTTTTCTGGATTAGGTTCTATTAAAATCTTTTCTCCTGTGACTGGATCTACTTTGGCACAAGAAAAAGTATAAAAAATACTTAAAAAAATTAATAATATTTTAGATTTATTGATATTAATCATGATTTTTATTGAAATTTAAAAATAAATTATGTTTTTAAAGTTACTATTTATATAAATAAGTGAATATTTTAAGCAATTTAATGTTGTAATAATACAACAAATGATAATAATATTCAAAAATTTAATTAGTCAACTTCCATAAATTAAAAAAACCATTAATTATAGCCTCCTTAACAAATAAAGGTAATATAATGAACAAAAAACTACTAATAACTAGCGCTTTAGCTAGTGGTTTAGCTTTAGGTAGTTCAGCAATTGCTCAGACAACAGTTTCTGGGTCTTTGGCTTTAAACTACTATGGAGTTAAATATTCAACTGATAGCACTACTGCAAAGTCTTACAATGGCTGGGGCAGAGAATCTCAGTTAAACGTTCAAAATAAAGGAAAGCTTAGTAACGGCATAGATTACGCTGCTGGTTTTTCTTTAGAGTTTGATGGTAATAATGACAACACTTCAGTTAACGGAACTACGGGAACTGAACCTTCAACTATTTCAAATGAAAACGTTTATATCGACTTCATTTTTGGAAGCGGTACGACTTTAACATTTGGTGTTGATCATATTCAACATTCTCAAACTACAATCACTCCAAGTGCTTCAGTAAACATTGCTGACGCATCGGACACTAGATATACAACATACACTAACTCAATTGGTGCAAACCCTAAAGAAGCAATTGGAATGGGACTAATGCAAAAGACTCCTTACGGACAACTTTCTGCATGGTTTGTGCCATCTAATGGTGATAATGGCGGTAGAGACTCTAGAGTTAACACTGACAAACAAGGTCGTAACTCAGCTTACGAAATTGGTTTCGTTGGAGATCTTGGTGTTAAAGGCTTAACAGTTAAAGCTTTTGATAACAAAGAAAAAATGCCAAATCAAACAAATGCTACAGCAGCTACGAGCGATCTAAAAGGTAGATCTTACGGTGTTGCTTATAACTTTGGTGATATCACTGTGGGTGCTGATAAAACTTATTCAACATCTACAACTGCAGTTAAAACTACAGGCACAACATATGGTGCTGCATACGCAATTAACAAAGAAATTAGCGTAAGCGTTGTTAAAGCTAAAGCAGAAAAATCTAATGCTACTATCGATGAAGATATTATGCAGTATGCCATTGGATATAATCTTGGAGCTGTATCAGTTTCCCTTGATTACACTACTGTAGATAACTCAACTAACGCAGTTGGTGATGTAAAAGTTGCTGGTCTTAAGTTAGCGACTAAGTTTTAATTATTATATAATTTAATAATTCATTAACTAAGCCCGTCTACTTTTAAAGTAGACGGGCTTTTTTATTTTGGGATCATATATAAATGATATAAATCCGACAGCAGATGATTTGGTTTGATAAATTCTTTTAAGATTTGAAGAATTAATACCTCCTAAGGCTATTATTTCTTTATTCCAACCAAGTGTTAACAGATTAAATTTTTGCACCCCCAGAATATTATTAAGACTATATTTTTTGTTTCCAAAAATAGGTGAAAGTATGATTTTTTTACAATTTTGTCTTGATTTAATAAAAAATTCCTTTTGATTATAAGCTTTGCCAATAATTTCAAAATTTTTTTTAATGTTTAAAGGGTTATTAAAATAAATGATTCTTTTGTTGTTATTAGATAATACAACTCCATCCAATCCAAATTTTATTGCTGCTATAAAATTATCTATTATATAGAATTTTATATTTTGTTGATCACAAAACTTCTTTATCTTTAATAGTTTTTTAGTTTCAAAATTAGATTTCTCATATATTAAGGCAATATTGTTAAATTTTATTATATTTTTAGATATTAATTCATTTATATCATTAGTAAAAAAATAGAATTCAACAGAATAACTCTTATTAAAGTTCATTATGAATATATTAGAAAATTATAAAAAAATTATTTCTGATTTTAATCAATTAAATAAAAATGTCACATTAATTGCTGTATCAAAAACGTTTTCTATAAATTTTATAAAGCCTTTAATTGATTTTGGACACAAGCATTATGGAGAAAATAAGGTTCAAGAGGCAATTAATAAATGGTCAGAAACAATTCAAAACGTACCAGACATTAAAATTCATATGGTTGGTAAGTTACAAACAAATAAAGTAAAGGATGCAGTTAGAGTATTTTCTTATATTCATTCTTTAGATAATGAAAAGCTTGCATATAAATTGGCACTTGAAGAGAAAAATATTTCTAAAAATTTGAAATATTTTATTCAGGTTAATTTAGGAGACGAGCCTCAAAAATCTGGTATTTTTATAAAAGATTTAGATTCTTTTATTGATTATTGTATTAATCATTTAAAATTAAATATTGTAGGGTTAATGTGCATTCCACCCTTTGATAAAAATCCTAAAAAATATTTTCTTAAATTAAAAGAATTATCAATAACTAATAAACTAATAGAATTAAGCATGGGAATGAGCAATGATTATAAAATTGCTATCAATTGTGGAGCAACTTTTGTTAGAATTGGATCTTTAATTTTTGGAAGTAGAAATTAATTTTTAAACTATTTTAATTTTAGTATTTTTTTTTATATTTTTTAATAAAAATAATAAATTCTTTTTATTAAGAGCAATACAGCCTTTTGTAGGGTTATATTTTTTTTTTGCTATATGAATAAAAATAGCGCTACCTTTTTCCTTTATTACTTTTTTAGTGTTATAATTTAAAACTCCAATTAAATCATACAGATCATCTTTTCTATATAATTTTTCATAAGAAAACTTGTTTGGCACTGTTATTAATTTATTATATTTTTTGCTTAAAGGATCGTCGCACCAACCCATATTTTTTTTTATTGGTGTTTTATGAATAGAGGTTATTAATTTACCAATTCTATCTTTTCTATAATAAACTTTAACGACTTTAAAAGTTCCTTTAGGTGTTGCTTTATCACCTTCTTGTTTATTTGTTTTTGTGCCAGAAAATCCAATTGCACATTTGTATTTTTTTTTTTTAAAAAAAAGATATCCTGAATTTTTTACTAAAATCATAAAACTAAATTTAATTTATAAATGGATAACATCAAAGTTAATATACTTGGTTCTAAGGTTTTCTTTAGTCTTTGTAAGGAACTTGAAATTTTTAATTTAGAAAAGCATACTATAAATAATGTAAAAAATTCTATTAGAATCATTTTTGTTGAATCTTATAATTCTTTTGAATTAAAAAAAATTATTTCTCAAAAAACTCCTTCTATATATTTAACAACAAACGTCACTTTATTTAAAACAAATAAACCATTATTGTCTAATTTTGATGTGGTTTTATCATTACCGATCGAATTAATATCTTTAATTGAAATAGTTAAGATTTTATTAACAAAGTCTATCTTTTTTGAAAATTCAAATATTAATATTAATAAAAATTATTCTTTAGATTCTAATAAAAAAATAATTTTTAATGATAATTTAAATTTAAAACTTACTGAAAAAGAGATTAATTTAATTTTAGAATTAAAAAAAAATAATGGTATTAAAAAAAATGAGTTGTTAAAAAATATATGGAATTATAGGAAAACCGACATTGATAGTCATGCTTTTGAGACTAACTTACATCGTTTACGAAAAAAAATTTTTAAAGTTTTTAAAGATAATAATTTCATTTTAGAAAAAAATTCTAAGTATTATTTAGGTAGTTAATCTATTCTTGCTCCAATTTTTTTTATTATTTTTGATGCAAGAATGGATCCTGTATTTAAACATTCTTTAATTTCAGAATTATCAACATATTTTTTTAAAAACCCAGCGGCAAATAAATCTCCCGCACCTGTTAAATCTATTATCTTATCAACTTGTACGCTCTCACAATTTATTATTTCATTATTTTTTATAGCTAGACTTCCTTTTTCACTTCTTGTTATAACTATTAGTTTATCAAACTTTTTAAGTTTATTGATTGAATTTAATAAAATTGGATTACCTGTTAACTCATTAATTTCATTTTCATTTCCTATTAAAATATCTAAATCATTCTTAAGAAGATTTAAAAAATCTTGTCTATGTCTTCTTACGCAAAAAATATCCGATAATGACATAGCAAGTTTAATTTTATTTTTTTTGGCTATATTAATCACATATTTAAACATTTTTTCACTTATTCCTTTGTCCCAGAGGTAACCCTCTAAAAATATTAAATTTTTATTTAATAAATCATTTTTATTAATATCAGTATCAGAGAGTTGAGATGAAATTCCAAGGTATGTGCACATAGTTCTTTCTGAGTCGGGAGTTATTAAAACAATAGAAACCCCAGTAGAAACTTCTTCTTTTTTTTTAGAGTAACAAAAATTTACATTAATATTTTTAAGACTTTTTTCATATATATTTCCAAATTCATCTGAATTAACCTTGCCAATGAATGAAGCTTCACCATTGAGATAAGATATTCCTGCCATAGTATTTGCTGCAGAGCCTCCAGCCAAAATTTTTTCAATTAGTATTTTTTTTTTTAATTCTATAAATTCATATTCATTAATAAGCTTCATAGAGCCTTTAATAAGATTATTATTTTTTAAGAAATCTTCATCAATATAACTAAAGATATCAATAATAGCATTTCCTATGCCTAAAATTTTTTTATTCATATTTATTTTTATTTATACAAATCTGATTAATAATACATGTTTTGCATAACGGAGAACGGGCTTTGCAAGTATATCTGCCATGAAGAAGAATTAAATGATGAGCTTTAAAGAGGAGTTTTTTAGGCAATAGTTTTAATAACTGTTTTTCTACTTGCTCTGGATTTTTGCCATCCGAAAGACCTGTTCTATTACATACTCTAAAAACATGAGTATCTACGGCAATAGTTGGTTTATTAAATGCCACATTTAAAACTACATTAGCAGTTTTTCTGCCAACCCCAGGTAATTGAATTAATTGATCGAAACAATTTGGCACTTTACTTTTATGTTTTGTAATTAAAATTTTAGATAAGTTATAAATATTCTTGGCTTTATTATTAAATAATCCAATATTCTTTATTAAATTTTTAATTTTATTAATTTTTAAAGCAACAAAATGTTCTGGTCTATAATATTTTTTATAAATATTTTTTGTAACTTTATTTACACTAACGTCTGAACATTGGGCTGAAAGAACAACAGATGTTAATAAAGTAAATTGATTTCTATACTTTAATGACGTTTTTGGTTTTTTGATTTTTTTATTAAGTAAGTGAATAAGTTTTAAAGCTTTGTTTTTGTCTAGTAACATTTATTTTAAATTAAACATATCTTGCATATTAAATAAGCCATTATTCTTTTTACTTATCCATATAGCTGCATTCAATGCACCATCTGCGAATAACTCTCTGGAGAAAGCAACGTGCTTTAATTCTATATTTTCGATTTGATTATTAAAAAGCACAGAATGTTTTCCAATAGTTTTTCCCTTTCTCTTTATAAAAAAATTTATTTTATTATTAACGAGATCTTTTTTTTTATTAAAAAAAGTTTTTCCTTTTATAGATTTTAAACTTTTATTTTTACCATTAGCAACAGCATTAGCTAACATTAACGCTGTACCTGATGGAAAATCAATTTTTTTTTTATGATGATTATCTATAATAGTAATTTGATAATCATCAGTTATCTTTTTGCATAAAATTTTTATGATGTATTCAAGTAAATTTATACCAACGCTCATATTTCCAGATTTAAAAATTGCAATCTTTTTTGAATAATTTTTAATTAGCTTATTCTGTTTTTCAGAAAAACCTGTTGTTCCAATAACAACTTTTTTTTTTAGTTTTTTTGCATAATAAAGCACTTCCAAAGAACTTTTGGGTCTAGAAAAATCAATAATAACATCAGCTTTTTTAAAGGCATTTAGATTATTTTTTGTAATTTTTATATTTTTGAAAGATGTGCCAGTTTTTATATCGGTAATGCTATATAGTTTTAGTTTATTATTATTAATTATTTTTTTTGCTAATATCTTTCCCATTCTTCCAAGGCCACCAACTAAAGCAATATTAATTTTTTTCATAAATTAAAGGTTACTTATTTAATATATAAATGATCTATTGGTAGTTTATTATGGTATCTTTCATATATTTCTAGATATCCCTTTTCAAGATTTTTTGTATATAATTCCATATTAAACAAAGTTGAAGTTATTGTACTTTTTGATAATCGCTCTTTAATCTGAAGAATCTTTTTTGAATTTTTACAAAGTTCTATAGCTAAAAGTTCATAATCTTTGATTGAGGTAGTTATTAACTCTTGTAAATTAATAGCGCTTAGGAGACTCGAAGCTACTCTGCTTGCAAAAGTTTCTCCAGCAAGAGTTAGAATTGGGAGGTTGGACCATAAAGCATCAATCGCAGTAGTGTGGGCATTATAGGGATATGTGTCTAAAAAAAGATCTGCAAATTTTAGTCTTTCAAGATGTTTTTCGATAGATATTCTTTCTGCAAAAATTAATCTTTTAGGATCTAAATTTTCTTTTATAAATTCCTTTGTTAAATTTTTTTTACAATCATCATTCTCTGAAAGAATCCATAAGATACTTTTTTTTGTATTTTTTAAGATTTTTATCCAAGAATTAAAAATAAAGGGGTTAATTTTATAATTATTATTAAAACAACAAAAAATAAAATGATTATCTGGCAAATTGAATTCTTTGCGATTTAAATTTTTATTTATAATGTAGGCTTTATTATTATTTGGTTGATAACTATTAGGTAGATATATTATTTTTTCTGAATAATATTTCTGACTTTCTTTAGGTATTAAAATTTTATCAGCAATAATATAATCAATACAATCAATACCCATAGACGCAGGATAACCTAAATAGTTAATTTGAATTGGAGCCAGTTTATTTATGAAAAGACTAGTTCGATTATTGTTTACATATCCCATTAAATCAACAGCGATGTCTATTTCATTTTTTCTTGATAATGAGACAATTTCTTTATCGGTTTTGTTGGTAACATAAAAAAAATTATCAAATATTTTTGAAAATTTTTCTGTTATTTTATCGTTTTTATAGGGATTAAAAGAAAAACCAAAAATCTCAAATTTATTTCGGTCATGTAACTCAAATAGTCTTGATGTTAAATGTGTTGTTGCATGGAGTCTGAAATCAGCGCAATAATAACCTATTCTTATTTTATTATGTTTTGGATTTTTTAATTCTATTTTATGATAATTTTTTAAGTTAAATTGTTTTTCTTTGTAATTTTTTACATTTTTTTTTTGTAATTTTAAATTATCTATTAAACTTAATGATATAAATGGTGTTATAAAATCGATATTATTTTTTATTTTACTTTCTAATTTATTTTTAATAATTTCATAATCCTCCCATTCATTCATTTTCATTTTACTGTGTAAGATAAAATCATACAAATTTTCATATTTAGAATCTAAATTTATTAGTTTATAAAAATCTTTGATTGCTTCTTTGTACTCAGTTAATTCAAAATAGCACTGACCGCGCTCGTGATAAGCAGGTGCAAAGTTAGGATTTAGATTAATCGCTATATTAAATGCACTGATTGCTTTTTTAAATTTTCTTAAATTTTTAAATAAAATTCCAATATTACAGTATGCTTCAGTGTAATTTGGATTTAATTCAATGGCTTTATTGTAGGACTCTATAGCTTCATTAAATTTTTTTAATTCTTTAAAAGCATTTCCAAGATTATTATAAAGTGCAGCATGTTTAGAATTTATATTTATTGCTTTTTTTATTAAAAAAATTGACTTATCATACTCTTTTAATTGTAAAAATATAATTCCAAGTAGATTTATTACTTCAAAAGTATTTGGATTTTTCTCTAAAATTTTTTCATAAATTATTTTTGCTTCTTCCAATTTTCCTGCCTTATGAAGTAAAAATCCTTCATTTAAACTTTTGATCATTTATAAACTTAATTACATAATTAGTTTGTATAATTAATTTATGTTTTCCCAGAATTTTTTAGCTTTATTTATAAAATTTTTTATTTCTGAATTATCATTTGAATCTTCTAAAGATTTAAATTTTTCGAGCAAGTCTTTTTGCTCTTTTGATAAGGATTCGGGAATTATTACATTTGTTTCTAGATATAAATCCCCATAATCATCACTTCTTATAATAGGCATGCCTTTACCTTTAAGTCTAAACTGTTTTCCCGATTGTGTTCCTGCAGGAATTTTAACTTTTGATCTTCCACCATCGACAGTTGGCACTTCTATTTCAGCACCAAGCGCAGCATCAGTCATTGATATAGGTAATTTATAATATAAATTTTCTTCCGATCGTTGAAAAATTTTATGTTTTTCAATCGTTATAAATACATAAAGATCTCCATTAGAGCCCCCTCTATAGCCAGCATCTCCTTTTCCGGATAATCTTATTTGCGTTCCATCATCAACACCTTTTGGAATTTGAATAGAGCGATTTTTTTTAGTCTTAGTAGAGCCATATCCTTTGCAATCTTTACAAGGATTAGAAAGCATTTCACCTTCGCCTCCGCACTCAGGACATGTTTGTTGAAGAGTAAAAAAACCTTGCTGAGTTCTTACCTTTCCGTGTCCATTACAAGTAGAACATTTTTTTGGTTTTGAACCAGGTTCTGCACCACTTCCAGAACATTTTTCACATTTTTCATTTGAAGATAAATTAATTGTTTGTTTTTTTCCAAGGTAAGCTTCTTCTAAAGTTATTTCTAAATTAATTTTTAAATCAGATCCTCGATTAG
>Ga0214921_10010717_pt1 | contig 11282 bp, 12 predicted proteins | sample LL1505_MetaG_FD_177992 | JGI IMG/M metagenome (GOLD analysis project Ga0214921, IMG submission 177992) | Freshwater microbial communities from Lake Lanier, Atlanta, Georgia, United States - LL-1505 | ecosystem: Environmental > Aquatic > Freshwater > Lake | place: USA: Georgia | collected...
GTCGACATGGGCGTAGCCCACTGCGCCCCAACCAAAACCAGTGAGCCAAGTGCCGCGCGCCATTTCGGCTGCGGTCCATAGCGCGGCAAACAGCAGGCTGCTGGCGCCCCATCGCGCTGCATGGTGGGCAAAGCCTCTGCGCCGGGTGCAGCGCCAATAAACCAGTCCCGCGAGGGCGTAATACACCGCCAGCGCTGCCGCCAGAAGCACGGTGGCAAAGACGGCCAGCGGCGCGTTCATGCCGCCATAGACATGCATGGCCACCACCAGCCACCAGAAGGTCGCGGCCAGCCAAGTGCTGGCAAAAATCCATCCAGCGAACCACGCCTGTCTCAGGCTTTGTGCCTCTTGCAAACCCCGGCACAAGAGCGCCAACGCTAGCGGTTGCAGCCACCAAAACGATGTTCCTTGGGTGATTGGTGAGAACCAGCTACTGGGCAGTGGCCAAGCTACGCTGGCTGCCAAAAGCAGCCCGGCGAAGGCCGATAGCACCCCGGTGCGCCACAGCGGGGGTGCTGGCTGCATCAGCCCGGCGCGTCCGTGCTGGGCGTCACGCGGAACCATTTCACCGCGCCGCCTTTGGTGTGCATCACCACAAAGTCCAGGCCGCCCAGGCTCAGGCGCTCACCGCGCTTGGGTACATGGCCCATGGCGTGCGAAATCAAGCCGCCAATGGTCTGGAAGTTGGCATCCGGGTCGGACAGGTTGGTGGAAAAGGCTTCGTTCACCCGCTCCAGCGAGGTGTCGCCATTGACCCGGTAGCTGCGGTCAGCCAGCGCGAAGATGTCGCCTTCGTCGTCCGCGGTGTCGAACTCGTCTTCGATTTCGCCGACGATTTGCTCCAGCACGTCTTCAATGGTGATCAGACCTGCCACGCGGCCAAACTCGTCAACTACGATGGCCAGGTGGTTGCGCGTGCCCTTGAAGTCGCGCAGCAGGTCGTTGAGCCCTTTGGTCTCGGGCACAAAAACCGCCGGACGCAACAGCGCGCGGATATTGAATTCGGGTGCGCGCTGGAGTTTGAGTAAATCTTTGGCCAGCAAGATGCCCAGGATGTTGTCGCGCTCACCGTCAAACACCGGGAACCGCGAGTGCGCGGTGTCGATCACGGTGTGCATGATGTCGTCCAGCGGTGCTTGGATGTCGATCCAGTCCATGCGGGTGGCGGGGACCATCACCTCGCCTGCGCTCATGTCGGCCAAACGGATTACGCCTTCGAGCATGGCGCGGGCTTCGGGGCCAATGATCTGGTTGTGTTCGGCTTCTGCCAGGGTTTGGATCAGCTCTTCGGCGGAGTCGGGGCCGGGATGTAAAAACTCGGCCAGTTTGCGCAAAAACGTGCGTTTATCGTGTTTATGGTCGGTCGGCGTCGGGGCAGGGTCGGACACTGTGGAGGGGCGCAGTGCGCCATGGTTGGGTTGGTATGAAGAATAGCGCAAGCCGTTACAGTTCAGCGATGCCGCTCTCTACGCAGTTACCCCAAGGCGTCCATGTGTTGGAGCGGGGTTGGCTTTCCTCCAACAGCGTGCTCTTGCAGGGTGCCGAACAAGCCGTGCTGGTAGACAGCGGATACCACACCCATGCGCCCTTGTTGCTGGACCTGGTGCACCAGCAACTCCAGGGTCGCCAACTTGATTTGCTAATCAACACCCACTTGCACAGCGACCACTGCGGGGGTAACGCGGCCTTGGCAGCGCGCTACCCCGCGCTACAGACTTGGATCGCGCCCGGTGAAGCGGCGGCGGTAGCGCAATGGGATGAGGAGGCCTTGCACTTTCGGGCAACCGGCCAGCACTGCCCGCGTTTCGCGGCGGACCGCCTGCTGCAACCGGGCGAGCGTTTGGAGCTGGGCGGGCAAAATTGGGACGTGCACGCCGCACCGGGCCATGACCCGCACTCCGTGGTCTTGTTTGCGCCCTCAACCGGGGTGCTGGTGTCGGCCGACGCCCTGTGGGAGAACGGTTTTGGTGTGGTCTTTCCGGAGCTGGAAGGCGAGGACGCTTTCGATGCGGTGGGCGCCACCCTGGACCTCATCGCGCGCTTGCAGCCGCGTCTGGTCATCCCTGGCCATGGTGCCCCGTTTATGGATGCACCTGCCGCCTTGGCGCGGGCCTATTCCCGGCTGGAGCATTTCCGGCGTAAGTCCTTGAGCCATGTGCGCTACGGGCTGAAAGTGCTGGTGAAGTTCAAGCTGCTGGAGCTACAGACCTGGCCGATGACCGCGCTATACGCTTGGGCCGAGCAGACCCGTTACATCGGTGAATTGCAGCGTAGACACTTTCCTGGTACGCCGCTCCCGGAGCTCCTGGATGGCGTGGTGAAAGAGTTAGAGGCGGCCGCTGCTTTGCGTTATGAAAGCGGTGTGCTGTTGGATGCGGGATGAAGGCGCATAGTTCAGACGCATGCTTCTGTAGCGACTGCCTCGATCAGAACCCGGCCTAAGGTGTCGAAGTAGTCATCGGCCACAGAGGTGGTAACGAGATACTTCGTGCGGCGGTTATCGCCTTGGAAAATCTGGTTGATGAGACCCAGCTCACGCAGCATATCAAGCTTGCGGTGGATGGTCCCCGGGCTCGCGATCGGCTCCAGCGCCATGGCTTCGGATACCGTGAGCGGCTGCTTTTGGGCGTGGCTCAGCGCGATGATTTCCAAAAGGCGCTTCGCTGTCTCATCGATGGCCGTGATACTGCTATTCAACTGGATGAGAGACTGTGTCATTTCCAAATAGCGTAGGTACGTGCTCTTCATAGTGTGTCCAGCAGTTGAATGAATGGCTCGCTTGCGACTTCTTTGTCCAACGAACGTTGAGAACAAATTTCAAATTTTTTTGTATCTAACAATGACTATAACCGCATCCCGTAAAGCGATGGAAGGTCGACAAGTTTCCATCATCGCGTTGTCGCCCGTTGACCCGATGCGGGGTGTACGCGACTACAATGTCGCGAAGCGCCAATTTGCTCCAGCTTGCGGGCGCTCAATAAATTCAGCTAAACACGGACGACAGAACACCCTTTCTGACCCGGCACCGCGTTGAGCTTTGCCGGGTTTTGTTTTTTATGCTTGTTGCCACGCCCCAGTCCATGCATTTTGATGCGCCGCTTGCGCTGCAAAGCGGTGCGTCCATCCGTCAGTACGACCTGGCGTTTGAGACCTACGGCGCGCTCAACGCTGACAAGAACAACGCCGTGCTGATCTGCCACGCGCTCAACGCCTCGCACCATGTGGCGGGCGTCTATGCGGGACAGGCCAAGTCAGAGGGCTGGTGGGACAGCATGGTCGGCCCGGGCAAACCGGTTGATACGGACCAGTTTTTTGTGATCGGCGTGAACAACCTGGGCTCGTGCTTTGGTTCCACCGGTCCCATGCATGTCAACCCCGACAGTGCGGACGGCCACGTCTATGGCGCGGACTTTCCCGTGGTCACGGTAGAAGATTGGGTGCATTCCCAAGCGCTGCTGCTCGATCGGCTGGGTATTCAGACGCTGGCGGCGGTGATGGGTGGCAGTTTGGGTGGCATGCAAGCCATCGCCTGGGCTTTGCTGTACCCGCAGCGTTTGCGCCGCGCGGTCGTAGTTGCCAGCGCGCCCAACCTCACGGCAGAAAACATTGCCTTTAACGAAGTGGCGCGCCGTGCCATCGTCACCGACCCCGACTTCCATGGTGGCCACTTTTACCGCCACGGCGTGGTGCCCAAGCGCGGTCTGCGCATCGCCCGCATGATTGGCCACATCACCTACCTGAGCGACGACGTGATGAATGCCAAGTTTGGCCGCCAGTTGCGCAGCGCGGTGACGCAAGCCGGTACGGGCCCCGATTACCGCTACAGCACGCAGGACGTGGAATTCCAGATTGAGAGCTACCTGCGCTACCAGGGCGACAAATTCGCCGATTACTTCGACGCCAACACCTATTTGCTGATCACCCGCACACTGGATTACTTCGATCCGGCCCGCGCCTACGGCGGCAATTTGAGCCAGGCGCTGGCCCGCGCTACCTGCAAATTCCTGCTGATCAGTTTTGTGACCGATTGGCGCTTCGCCCCCGCGCGCAGCCGGGAACTGGTCAAAGCCTTGCTGGATAACCAGCGCGACGTGAGCTACGCTGAAATCGACGCGCCCCATGGGCACGATGCTTTTTTGATGGACGACCCTCGCTACCACGGCGTGGTCCGCGCGTATTTCGCGGCGCTGGCTTCGGAGGTGGGCCTGTGAGCGACGCGCAAATCCAACACGCTATCGCCGCCCTGGTGCCGGAAGGTTCGCGGGTGCTGGACCTGGGCTGTGGCGACGGCGCATTGCTCGCCCACTTGCAGGCCACGCGCGCTTGCAGCGGCTATGGCGTGGAGATTGACGACGCCAATGTGCTGGCTTGTGTGCAGCGCGGCGTTAACGTGATCCAGCTCAACCTGGACCAGGGACTGGCCATGTTTGACGACGCGTCGTTTGACGTGGTACTGCAAATCGACACCCTGCAGCACCTGCGCAACGCGGAAGTCATGCTGCGCGAGACCGTGCGCGTTGGCCGCGTGGGCATTGTCGCTTTCCCCAACTTCGCACACTGGCCCAACCGCCTGAGCGTGCTCAGGGGCCGCATGCCGGTCACCAAGCGCCTGCCCTACCAGTGGTACGACACGCCCAATATCCGCGTCGGCACCCACGCCGATTTGGGAACCCTGGCGCGGAGCAACGGCCTGCAGGTGCTGGACAGCTTCGGCCTGCAAAACGGCCAACCGGTGCGATTGCTGCCGAATTGCTTGGCCGGGACTTCGGTTTACAAGTTGGCGCGGCGATAAGGGCTTAATTCCCTTGCTATTTGGGGGCTCGCACCAAGGACAACTCTTTGCCCTTGGGCGTCAAAAATTTTGAAAACGCGTCCCATTTCATGGTCACGCTGTCGCTGGCGCGCTGTGCGTAGCTGGTGAAGCCGTCAACGAAAAAACTTTTTTCCATCAGCATGTATCTGAATGTGTCGTTTTCTTCAGCCCGTATATCCAAGCTACCGACCGCGTCCATGGCATCTTCGTCTTCAAAATGTTTTTTGGCAATTTGCTGGGCCACGGCTTTCCATTTCGGGGTGCTGAAAACATCGCTGACTTTGATAAAGCGCTTAAGTTCTTTGGAAAAGTATTTGTACTCTGTGTAGTCCGTGGGGTGTGCGCCGCCGGAGGTGCTTTCGCTTTGGCTGAGCATGATCAAATCGGCATTGAGGGTTGTCAGGCTGTTAGATACATCGGAGGTGAAGCCGCCGGACGCGTCTTTTTCAATCACCGCTTTTTCGGCCGGTTTGATAGCGGCGTTGATGGCGTTGGCGTTGTCCGAGCTGTCGTCCAGAAAAACCAGATTTCTGCGAATCAGCGCGACTTGCTGGTCCTTGGGGTAGGCTTTGAAATCGCCCTCAAAGTAGGCGTAGATTTTGAACCCGCCGACCATACTGCCCGTGCTCTTCAATCCGGCCACACGGGCTTTGTACTCTGTCTCTAGGCATTGCGCGGCGTCTTCCTTGCTGGCCGGTTTGGCTTCTGAGTCAGTGAAACAGGACGCCGATAAAAACTTGACCCACGACCGCTGCCCGGCCACAAATACTTTTTGCGCCTCGGCTGACAACTTGCCCTTAGCCGCCTGGTAACTCTCGGCAAGCTCTTCGTCCAGCTTCGAGATTTTCGGGTTGTCGCAAATGGCTTTTTCCATTTTGGACTGCGCCTTTTTGCAGTCAAAACTGGCCGCGTGAGTTGCGCAGCTAAAGGCGAAAAGAACGAGACCTAAGACGGGATATTTCACGCGGCACTCCAACGGCAATAGTTGGCCGGAGTATGCGCCGAGGCAGGCCGCGCCAGCCCACCTTTTTTTGCTAACAATCCAAGCGCGCAGCCAGCGCCAAAAAATCTCCCGCGTGCAAATCGTTACCCGCCTGCGGCGACACGTCCTTGGCCTGCTGCGTACCAAACTCCCATGGCCGCTCGATATAGGCGCTGCGCAAGCCGCAGCCGCGCGCGGCGGCCAGATCGTCGTGGTGCGCAGCGACAAGCATGACCTGATCGGGCCGCACACCAAAGGTACTGGCCACGCCGCCGTAGGTACGCGGGTCGGGCTTGTAGGCGCGAAACACCTCGGCGCTCAAGATGCAGTCCCAGGGTAGCGCGGCGCGCTTGGACAGGCGGGTGAGCAGGTTCAGGTTGCCGTTGGACAGCGTGCAAATAACAAAACGCTTCTTCAAGCGCATCAGGCCTTCCACCACATCGGGCCAGGCGTCCAAGCGGTGCCAGACCCGGTTCAGATGGGCGCGCTCAGCCTCTGGAAGATGCGCCAGCCCGAAGTCCGGCAGGATGCTGTCCAAAATCAGCCGGTGCAAATCGTCAATCAGCGTCCACGGCAGCACGCCCGCCATCACCCGGCGCATCGCCGGTTGGTAGCCCGCACGCCAGGCCAGGGCAAACGCATGACCGTCCACATGCGGGTAATTGGCCGCCATTTCCCGCGCGATGCTGCCGTGCCAATCGACCACAGTTCCGAACACGTCGAAGGCGAGAACCTGGATGTCGTCCAGCGGTGTGGGGGCATGGTGTGGCATAGCGGGCGGCTCCAGTAGGTGCGATTGCGCGTAAGCTTAAGCCTACCCGCCGACCTATTGGAGATACCGATGAGCGCACGCCTCCCCGATTCCGCTGTTGCCCCTTTGCTCAATGCCGATCAAGCCCTCGCGCAGGTCAGCCACGCGTGGGATAGCGACATTGTTCAGCGGCTCAAAGACTACGTGGAGATTCCGGCCAAGTCGCCGTCGTTTGACGCCAATTGGGCGGAGGCCGGTTTGCTGGAGACCGTGGTGCGCAACACCGCGCAGTGGATAGAGGCGCAGCGCGTGGCGGGGCTGACCTTGGAAGTGGTGCGCCTGCCCGGGCGCACGCCGGTGCTGTTTTTTGAAGTCGCGTCCACCCGCAGCGGCGCGCAGCCATCAGACCCCACGGTGCTAATGTACGGGCACCTGGACAAGCAGCCCGAGTTCACCGGCTGGCGCGCGGACCTCGGCCCCTGGACGCCCAAATACGAGGACGGCCGCTTGTACGGCCGTGGCAGCGCCGACGACGGTTACGCGGCCTATGCGGCGGTCGCTGCCATTCAAGCCCTGAAAACCCAGAACGTGGCGCACCCGCGCATCGTCGGGCTGATCGAGACCTGTGAGGAAAGCGGCTCTTACGATTTGATGCCCTACATCGACGTGCTGCGCATCCGCCTGGGCGATGTGGGCTTGGTGGTGTGTCTGGATTCGGGTGCGGGTAATTACGACCAGCTCTGGCTGACCAACAGCCTGCGCGGCATGGCCAGCGGGGTGTTGAAAGTGGAGGTGCTGACCGAAGGCGTGCACTCGGGTGACGCCAGCGGGCTGGTGCCCTCGAGCTTTCGCATCATGCGCCAGGTGCTGGACCGCCTGGAAGACAGCGCCAGTGGGCGTTTGCTCCCGGCCAGTTTCCATTGCGAGGTTCCGCCCGAGCGATTGGCGCAAGCGCGGGCTACGGCGGCGATTCTGGGCGAGGAGTTGTACAAGCGCTTTCCCTGGGCGCATTACGACTGCGGCGGCTCCAGCCAGTTCACTTTACCCACCACCACCGACCCGCTGCAAGCCCTGCTCAACCGCACTTGGATCCCCACGCTCAGCGTCACCGGTGCCGACGGCCTGCCGGATCTAAAAAACGCCGGTAACGTGCTGCGCCCCTACACCGCCTTCAAACTCTCGCTGCGCCTGCCTCCGTTGGTCGACGCGGCGCAGGCGGTGCAGCAGCTCAAAACCCTGCTCGAAGACAACGCGCCCTACCAGGCCAAAGTCACTTTTGAGGTGGGTGGTGGCGCCACCGGCTGGAACGCGCCCGACACCGCGCCCTGGCTGGAGCAGGCGCTCAACGCGGCCTCACAGGCGCACTTTGGCGCGCCTTGCGGTTACATCGGGCAGGGCGGCACGATTCCGCTGATGAATATGCTGAGCCTGGGTTTTCCGAGCGCGCAAATGATGGTCTGCGGGGTGCTCGGCCCCAAAAGCAACGCCCACGGCCCCAATGAATTCCTGCATGTGCCCTACGCCAAAAAACTCACGGCGGCCGTGGCGCAGGTGATTGCGGCAGCGCCCTGATTGCGTAGCGCCGCTTTACACCAGCAAGGCCAGACCCACCAGCGCTGCGGTTTCCGCGCGCAAAACCCGCGCGCCCAGCGACACGGGCGCGAAGCCGCAGCCCATCGCCGCCGCTTCCTCAGCGCGGCTCAAACCACCCTCGGGACCGGACAACAGCGTGATGCCGCCGTGCGCGGCGTGGGTTGCTTCCCGCAGCTGGCGGGCGCTGTCGTGCAGCGCCAGCAGCAGGCGATGGCTGCTGGAGTCCTGCGCGGCTCCGGTTTTCAGCCAGGCCGCCAGACTTGCGACGGGATGTACCAGCGGCACCCGGTTACCGCCGCACTGCTCGCAAGCCGATACCGCCACACTGTGCCAGTGCTGCTGTTTTTTGGTCGCCCGTTCGCCGCTCAGGCGCAGCACGCTGCGTTCGCTCATCAGGGGCTGGATGCTGGCTACGCCCAGTTCGGTGGCTTTTTCCACCAGCCAATCCATGCGCTCGTTGGCCGGCATGCAGACCGCCAGGTGTACGGCGCGTGCCGCTTCGCGCTCGATCGCGTGGTGGGTATCGACCCGCACCTGCACGCTGCTGCGCCCCATGGCGGTAACCGTGGCGCTGAACTCGCCGCCGGGGCTTTGCATCGGCCCGTCCCAGCCCGCCCCAAAGTTGAACAGGGTCACGGTATCGCCCGGCTGCAAGCGCAAGACCTGCACATGGCGGGCGGCGGTGGCCGGCAAGTCCAGGGTGCTGCCGCAAACCAGCGGCAGCGGGCAATACAGACGCGGCATCTCAGTCGCGCCGCCGCAAATCGGGTGGTGCCAGGTTGATCGCCGGGCTGATGCCCTCCAGGTCTTCCACCAGTTTGAGCAGCGGACGCAGTTGCACGTAGCGGGAGCAGGTGGCGCGGATGTAGCCAATAAAGCGCGGCGTGTCGGCCAGGTATTTGGATTTGCCGTCGCGCAGGGTCAGGCGGGCAAAGATACCGGCCACTTTGAGGTGGCGCTGCAAGCCCATCCATTCCACGCCCCGGTAAAACTGGCCGAAGTCATCGCCTACGGGTAGGCCCGCCTTGCGCGCCCGGTCCCAGTAGCGCACCGTCACATCCAGGCAGAAATCTTCGTCCCAGCTGATGAAGGCGTCGCGCATCAGGCTGGCGATGTCGTAGGTGATGGGCCCGTAGACCGCGTCCTGAAAATCCAGCACGCCCGGTGGCTGGCCCGGCACATACATTAGGTTGCGCGGCATGAAGTCGCGGTGCACAAACACGCTGGGCCAAGAGAGGTTCTCGGCGACGATGGCGTCAAACGCGGCCTGCAGCACCTTGTCTTGCGCGGGCGTGGGCGCTTGGCCTTTGTGGCGGGTGATGTACCAGTCGGGAAACAGCTGCAGCTCGCGGCGCAGCAGCGCTTCGTCGTAGGCGGGCAGCACGCCGGGGCGCGAGGCCAGTTGCCAGGCGATCAGCGCGTCCACCGCTTCCTGGTAGCGCGCCAGTGGCGGCGGGCCCTGCGGGTCTATGCTTTGCATCATGGTCTGCGCACCCAGATCGCTGAGCAATAAAAAGCCGGTTTCCTGCTCCCAGTGCAGCACCTCGGGCACCCGCAAACCGGCCTCGCGCAGGAGCGCGGCAATGCGCACGAATGCGGCGTTGTCCTCTTTATCGGGCGGCGCGTCCATGATGATGCGGCTGCCCGCGGTATCGGTGCTGTCAACGCGGAAGTAGCGCCGGAAGCTGGCGTCTGCCGAGGCCATGCGCAGACTGTGGGGCTGGAGCTGGAAGTGCGGCGTTTGCGCCTGCAGCCAGTGGGTGAAAAGTTGCTCCCGGGCGGGGTCTGTCCAGGCGATGTCGGAAGGGGGCGTCACAGGCATGGCGGGATGATAGCCCGCACGATACGGCGCCGCGTCCACGCAATTTTTTGCCGCAGAATGGCATATGCCCCACGACAAGCGCACCCATTCGACTGCTCCATCTGTCATCACGCCGATCGGCCCCGTGCGCATCCACCCGGTGGATTACCGCGCCGCGCAGGACGCGGCCGATCTGCGTGCCATGCTCGATCTGTATGCCCGCGATCCCATGGGCGGGGGCGAGGCGCTGGATGCCGATGTGCTGGGCCGTCTGTGCGGCGACCTCGCAGCCCGGGCAGACGCTTTCAGCTTCCTGGCTCACGTGGATGCGCCGCACTTGCAGGCCGTCGGCTTGATTAACTGCTTCGAGGGTTATTCCACCTTCAAGGCCCGCCCGCTGCTCAACATCCATGACATCGTGGTCCACCCCGATTACCGTGGCGCGGGCGTGGGGCAGGCTTTGCTGGGCGCGGCGCACGATCTGGCGCGCGCTCGCGGTTGCTGCAAGCTCACGCTGGAGGTGCTCAGCGGCAATGCGCTTGCCATGCGCACTTACGCGCGGTTTGGGTTTGAGAACTACCAACTCGACCCGGCCGCGGGGCAGGCGGTGTTGATGCAAAAGTGGCTGTGAAGACAATCACAGCCACTTTGCAATAGGCACTTATTCCGCGATCACCTGACCGCGCACCTCGCCGCCGGGGTTGGCGGCAGTGTGCAGGTTGACGTACCACTTGCCGGCCAGCAGGTCCGCAGCTTGGGCAGCGGTCAACACAGCGCGGCCCTGCACGGGGCTCTCACCTGCGTTGCTGATACCCAGGGCGACGCCGGCGTTCTTACCAGCCTCTGCCGGGCCGTGGAAATGTCCGGCCTTCACCGGCCCGCTCAGGCCGCTGTAACGCAGGGTGTAGCTGAGCGTGCTGGTGGCCTTGTCGAACTCGGCTTGCAGTTGGCCCATGCCGGCGCTGGCGTTGGGCGGCACTTCTGCGGCGCCGGATAGCGTGGCGCCTAAATTCAACAAATCGGCGTGGCTCGCGCCGCTTGCCAGCAAGGCCAGTGCGCTGGCGCAGGCGAGAAGGGTGGATTTGACTATGTGCATGGGTATCTCCTTGGCGGGGGTGTGGGGGGAACCGCAATGTAGCGGGTTGGGGGGGGTGGGCTGGCGATGTGGGGCCAATCCCCGTTTTCGGATGCAAATTTGTTGTCGCACATTTGCCCGAACTTTGACTTGGCGCAACACGGCCTTGACGTGGCGCGCGCACCCTCACGGCATGGCGCTGGCAGTTCGCCGAGCGCGTTTTTTCAGGAGTTTTTTCATGGCTTTTACCTTCACACTTTCATCCGC
>Ga0214921_10010718_pt1 | contig 11282 bp, 10 predicted proteins | sample LL1505_MetaG_FD_177992 | JGI IMG/M metagenome (GOLD analysis project Ga0214921, IMG submission 177992) | Freshwater microbial communities from Lake Lanier, Atlanta, Georgia, United States - LL-1505 | ecosystem: Environmental > Aquatic > Freshwater > Lake | place: USA: Georgia | collected...
GAGCGAAGACGAAGACGAAGACGAAGACGAGGAACCTGGATGCGTATACTACCACGACGGCGACACTGAGAGCGAAGGCGAATACGAATACAATGAAGAATGCGATTGCTTCGAATGCCGCGAACAGTATGCAGCCAACAACCCCATCCCCGACGCCAACCCCTGCTCATGCGACGAGTGCTGCTCTTCTCAAAGCTCCCAGGAATACATGTATGATGTCGATGGGAACCGATATATCGACGGAAAAATGGTACCTGGTCAATCCGACACCGACGGTAGCGACGGCGACTACGAGTAAAGGCAAGCACAAGCACACACAAGCACGCACATGCACGCACACTTGCACACGCACGCACAGGCACTTGCACCTTTTTTTCTATACTTCGCGACAATCACAATGGCAGAATGCGAAGCTCCTCATAATATTGCCTCACTTTATTGCGTACGATATATACCGCCGATAAAGAAAGCAACGAAATCTCAATCGAACTTCGCACCACCATAGGTGTATCATTTGACTGCATACTATAATAAATCCACATCGCGGACGAAAAAATACTTAGAATACAAAAAGTCAACGATAAACTATTCGTGCTCTTATTTTTATACAGCAAAAACATAAATATAAACCGCCCAACAACGGAAAGTGATGTAGCGGTATATGGAATGATTCGCAACTCTTCGCTATTTTTGTTCATACTTTATAAGTTTATAATTATGAGAATTAAATAAATATAGATACTCAATGCTGTCTATATTTATCTAGTTATCTTTATTTATTTTTATTTATATTTATTTAAATATCCATTTCAATATCCCAGCATTGAAAATGATGCTATCCCCATTAAAATGTGATAAAAACTATGAGATATTACATACTTACCGCGAACTAAATCGTTATCTCTTGGCGTACTCATATAATAAAAAAATAAACCCAATGTTAGTAATAAAAAAAATACCATTGACAATCCGGTTGTAAAATAAAAATATAGTATATGTGAACTAATCATAGAACCACAGTAATAAGTCTCTATTTTTCTATATTTTTTTAAAAAATCTAAATCATTTTTTGCATATACTATTCCTTCCTTATCCATATGATATTTCCATGATACGAGAACTGCCGATAAACCACTAAAAAACATATAGTAACTGCCTTCATAAAATAAAACACACAAGTATGGTAAAAATGACAACAAACTTACACAACAAAAATCAAAACAGAAAAATGCCTCATATTGACAATCTTTACACGTTAACTCGTACTCTGCATTTTTATTGTTCACTAAATTATGTTTTCCTAACTGCATCTGTAAGTTTTCTGTACATTCAGTTAATGACATTGTTTTTGGGTCTACAGGCTCTCCAAGTTCCATTATTTTTGTTGACGTGTTATAAAGTAACGGAAAGATACGAAGACCTAGATTTTTTGCAATAAAATAATATCCAGACCTCCATGGTTTATTACCAATTGTTCCCTTTGGAGATATTACTAATACATTATAATAATTATTTTTCTTATTACTATTTTTACACGCTACATCAAAATCATTCGCAATTACTTCCGTCATATTATTATTCTTTTTGTTATTACAAGGAGCAACTATTATATTTAACAATGCTCTCAATGGTTTATAATACCACGCCATTATTCCAGGATTACATATAATATATAAATTTAATTGATAATACATATAATTACATAACATTATTAATATGTCAAAGTATGAAGTATGACCAAACACGCAAATAAAATTTTCCTTAGGGTAATTATTTTTATATTCCCATCCAAATATTCTATTAAACTGTGGCAACCTTGATGTTATAAAACCAAACATAATATAAAATAATTAAACAATATCATTTTATATCATTTATTTTTATTATTTGTTATATAGAAATACACACATATATACATATATTATATGATCGACAAGTATAATATAGACATGTCATCGCATAACTACATCATCACATTGGTCGAATCATAGCCGCGCCTATATTCACGCCACTACCGAGCCCAGGTAATGCTTGCATTGATAGTGGAGTACTTGGTTGTTGAGTTGTTGGTGTTTCGCATGTGGCTCCGGTACGTTCATTACGGTTACCATTACCGAAAGGTCTAATACGCGTAGACTGTGTAGAAAACGAAGGTTGCATTGTGGTTTGTATATTATTATATAATATTATATACTACTGTATTTATATAATATTACGTGCTACACGCATATACATACACAACGCCATTTTTCACTTATTTCCATTGCGATTTCCACCAAAGTTGGTCTTGTTGCCATTGAAAGCATTGATGTTCAAAGTAAGCTTTGCAGATGGTGCATCACCGCTAGAGAAACTAAGTTCCGCTGAGTCGACAGAAGTCGCAGGTAGGGGTAGGGGTAGGGTTTTCAAAGTCATTTTATAATATTACTAAATATTATTATTCACCTAAAAAATACGATATTCGCCTTATGCACCTATATTAATTCCGACTACACCAACTACAACATATGGATGATATAATTCCACTTTTATAGTTTGATAGGCGAATATGGTCGTCTTGTTTTTTCTCTTCTCCTATATTTATTCTATAGTCTTCCAATGACATAAGCGAATCGTTGGATGAAAAAAATGGATGAGAATTCGTCTCAGAGTTCGTATCAGAATTCGTATCAGATGATATCGTAGAATCGTCGGATGACCATGACAACGGCTCGAGGTAGAAGTTTTGGTTTATCGGGTTTAATCTTGGGCTTATATAAACATTTTGACGCGCCATTGGATTAAGCACCGGGCTGTTTGTTTTCGTGTTCATTCTATTCTATTATATTATAATATCGAACATATTATAATATAATATCGAACATATTATAATATTAAAAGTATTACAATACTGCGAAAATACCGACATGCAGATGTTAAATAAAATGATGTAACCATGGTTGATTTGGTATATTTATTACTTATGATGGCTATAATGTTTAGCTTAACTAAATATTTATGTGGGTTACTAAAAAAAATATATTATTAATATTATATAATGTTTAAATTGGGGGCGAAATTCCATATCGTTGTTATATCTTCATTGATATTTATATTCATAAACTTTTTTGAGAATATTATTCACTATAGTATTGGTAGAAATAGCGACAAAGAAACACATATTGATATACCAACTAAAGAAGATTTTATAAAAATAGTATTAATAATGTGTATATTCGCTTTGATACAAGGGTTACTTACATATTATTTTAATAAACATTTTTAAGAGATAAAATAATGCGGTAACCTATATAAATGTCTACATCTGAAATCAGAATAAGTGTAAATATATTTATTACTTTTAAAATATAAAAGTGATAAATACTGCGGAAATACTGCGAAACTCCCTTAATATACCAACGTATTAAAAAAGGTCCCTGTTCACCCGTCCAGGCATACCGTGTCCGAACATAATCATGTATATTAAAGCCAGAGCAGCTAAAACAAGACTTCTATTTACAGCAACAGCCTGTCTTTGTTTTAGTAAAAAGGTCATAATAACATACAAAACAATACCGATAATTGCGGAATGTACCAACATATTCAATCCACTTTCCATTTTTCTCTATATATATACCATACTAAAAAAATTATACTAAATATTAATAAAATAAAGATAATATATAGAACAAATGATACTAGAAATAATGGGCGCCATTCTAGGTATGGCTGTAGCAACCGCATGCTATGGAAGTAGAAAAAGTTTATAGACTGCGTATAAAGCGCGTATTACCAATTATAATTTCCATCATTTACAAAATTGAACTTCAAAATAAGTGAATAACATTGTAAACAAGAAACAAACCACACCCGCATCCACCTGTATCCTTACAAAAACAATGGACCCAACATCAACAGATATCAACGGTTTTCCCGCAAAATATGTTCTTACTAAAAATCCCAACGACACGACGGGCGAATCCTATATAGTCGCGAAGATTTTAGATATTCCAGATAGGGATGTATCGAACGCGACATACCCTAATCCCATACGCATCCCGTCTTCCTATATCACGTACGATTATAGCGACACTCCGCTTCATTTGTGTGACCCTGCTTCTCTTCTCACCCAGTATCGTCGCGGCGACCGTAATTTAGCACATCGAGTTATAGATATCTCAAAAAAGGCGTATACAGAAGAAGAGATGCGGTGGTACGCCGACCCTGAAGCGAAAATACCGCCACCTATGCGCCTAGTCATAATTTCAATGTTGCGCTGTTATTTATGCGGCGAATTACAGAAAACAGAAGATGATATTCATTACGAGGGCGTCGGTCAACAGGCGATGGGTTATCGATACTGCACCGAATGTCGACCACACTTTCTCGAATCCTTATATAAACCGATTGCGCCAATCATGAAATTTCGCCGCGAATACGAGGCGTGGATTGCATCGACGGACAAAACAATACACGAAAGACCGTCGATATGGGTTGCGCGGACGCGTCGCGACGAAAATGGACGGCGAATTGTCAAGGGAAATGCGCCATATACATATATGAAATGGCGAGTACTAAATTGGATAACACACAAGCATAAGTTTCCGCGCATTTCGCCCCACGATGGTGATACTATTATTAACGAGGAAGAAGACTGTCTTGTGTGCGAGCAGATAGAAGAGGTATTTATGGATGATTCAGAATCAGCAACAATTATCAAGCTAGTTCCCCTGCGAGATATTTATATTGCCAACCTCCCATTACTCGCTGACCCCGCCGTGCTTGATTATGACCCCAATAATGGCGACCCTCTCAATCAGTATAGTGACAAAGAACAGCGCGCCATGTTTGCAGCGGCATTTGTATGATATAGTTGAGCACACCCACACATACACACGCCTTCAAGGAGCAAGGTAAGTAATATTTCTATTTCTATTTTTTATTTATATTTCTATTTTCTATTTCCCAGGAACAGAAAATTGAAACGAAATTATTCCGTTATTTAGAATGCAGTCAACACAAACAAACAAACATTCAATGTCGTCCGAATCCGCCATGTCTCCCATCACTCCCGCATCCTACGAAGGTGTCCAGTTCGAAGTCCGTGAGTATGACGGAGACCAGTTATACAGTTCCCGTTCTCCTGTTTCGCCCCTCTCACCCCTCTCACCCCTCTCGCCCCTCTCGCCTGTTTCCGAAGACCAAAACGAAATCATCCCCCTCACACATGATATGCGCAGTCAGTCGTGTATCGAAACGGAACCTCAACCCGAAGACTCCAAAGCCCCCTCCCCTCCCAAAGATCTCAACATCACTCGTGTCCAACTTGGCGACAACGACGACACACACGCTCTCTTGCAGTTCCTTACATCCCGTGGAATCAATACAACCAAGCTGGTAACTGAGCATCTCGCAAAGTACGGAAGTCGTGTTCGCGTCGCAAAGACTGATGAAGGCGAAATCATCGGCTGTCTCGTCTTCGACAATGAGACCGACCAGTCTACGCTCCAGCATATGTCACCAGAAGACGCCAAGAAGAGTGTCGGTCCGTTCATCTACTTGCAGCTGCTCATTGTCGCACCAGAACACGCAGTGGATGCCAAAAAACGCTGGAAGGAGCGCCTCATTACGTCGTTCCTGGAGTGTGTCGTCAAAAATGGCAAAATCGCAATCGTTCGTGCGGATGCCGACAACCAGCGCGACATTCAGATGTATCGGTCGTGCGGCTTGTTCACAATGGAAGACATGGGCATTCCATCCTACTCAGCGACCAAGAGCAACATGGAAATCCTCGCATTCACACCCATGGGGCTCGATGGAACGACGGAGCTGTTCAAGCGATTCTACCAGATGGGTGCGCGATTCTAAGCAGAGATTCGGTTCTATTCGGTTCTCGCAAAGGTAAGTAATAAAGTAATAGGTAATCGCTCGCGCATGTGTCTATTCAACTAACACTTTTTTATTTTTTATTATATATATTTCCAGTATTGTATAAAAAAGTATTATAATAATATAATATAAAGGGACAATAAATGAAAAAAACATACCGAATGTATCGTATGTATCGAAAGTTGAACAAAACGAAAAACATGCGTAAAAAACATAAAACTCGAAAGATACTAAGAGGTGGAGACTATACCTATAATATCGATTATTGTAGCGATTCAAAAAATGTCTTTGTCACGAAAAAAATTGACCCACTTACTTTATATAAAATCGATCTTGAGTCTAAGACATTTAATAAATTTAAATCTGATGGAAATGACAACAGTGGTTATGATTTAATCAAAAAAAACGATCAAAATTTATTTAAAATGTTGAGCGAAAAAAAAAGAAGTGACCAAAAATTTGACGACTTATTAATAAGATATGGAGTCAATGATATAGAATATTATCCATATAGCCCTTTTTATATTTCTGAGCGTAAAATACATAAACCAGAAGTGTATGTTTCTCAAGGTAAAATAAATAAAACAAAAAAATATAAACCAATACTATATGATATCGAAGAAATAGATGAAGATGTTTCGGAACATTCAGCTAAAAATAGCCCGCATAGAAATCGAAGAAAAGAATCTATTGTCGCGGCAATGCAGTTTGCCAATGTTGCTTCGTCTGCTACGGGTTCAAAAAAATTAAGAGTAAAACTACAAAACCGTTCCCCTTCTACTAATCTAGCTGTACCTGTTTTACGCTTACCTAGTCGCTTACCTAGTAATAGTAAACGACCTGTATTTAAACCATAATTATTACTAAGCTGTACCTCCGTGTTTATAGCAAAAGAAATAATAATAGAAATAATAATAGCATTAATAACAGTATTAATAATAATATCAATATCTATAATATAATTAAAGTTAGTATTATAGATAATTATAAGTGTAGTGATGAATATCTCTGATTTATTATCGAATATATTGAATATAACCGAAGAACATAAAATTGAAGTGGAAATAAGTAATAAAAATGAAAACAAAGAAAATAAGAAACTCAGTTCAACAACAAATCATCTTCAAATCTCCGAAATGTCATCCGCATCTGCTTCATCTGCTACTCCCGAAAATAAAATTATTTCCGTATCGGCACCCCCGGCTCCGGCACCCCCAGCTCCAGCACCAGCACCATCAAAAGAATGCGCCATCTGCCTTGACCCCTATAACAAATCTACGCGTACCCCCGTCGCATGTCAATCGTGTGGCTACCAGGCTTGTCGCCAGTGTTATTCGACATTTATATTGGACGGTTCCAACACTCATCCGAATTGCATGCATTGTCACAAGGAATTTCAGCGCGAATTTCTCGTAGATAATTTCACGCTGAAATTCGTTTCAAAGGATTGGAAAGACCATCGCGAGCGCATCATACTCCAAAAAGAACGCGCACTTCTTCCTACTCGCCAACCCATCGCAGAAATGGTGAAACGCAAAGATGTTTTGAATACCGAATGTAATGAACTCCTCGAACAAATCAACGCTCTTCGCACGAAGCACTACACGTGTATGACAGAAAAAACTCGTCTCGAACATCGCATCCGTGTTGGTCCCACCGCCGATGCAGCCCCCGCACATCGCGATCATGCCGCCGCAGCCGCAGCCGCCTTTATAAGACCGTGTCCAAATACTGCCGCAAATTGTCGCGGTTTTCTCAGCACCCAATGGAAATGCAATCTCTGCAATATGTGGGCGTGCAAAGACTGTCACGAAATGAAGGGCGAAGCACAGGATACACCGCATGTATGCAATGCCGACAACCTGGCATCCGCAAAACTCATTGACGCGGAAACGCGCGCTTGCCCCAAATGCGGCGCTCGTGTATATAAGATTAGCGGATGCAATCAGATGTTTTGTACCGCATGCAACGACTGTGCTTTTGACTGGGTGTCAGGGCGAATCGAGACGGTTATTCATAACCCGCATTACTACGAATTTCAGCGCCAGCTACATGGAGGACAAGCACCCCGCGTTCCGGGCGATATTTTATGCGGACGCGAAATCGACAATATGACGACTACCGTTGTGTCAAATCTGTTCCCCGCCGAATCTATAACTCGCAATATGATTGTTTGGCGAAATCTACACAAAGATTTCATAAACGCACCTGTACCTACAGGTGGTGCCGGTGGTGGTGCTGGTGCTGGTGCTGCTGCTGCTCCTGTCCAACCTATGAGCGGAAAAGATAGGTGGGATAGATTTTATGCGGACTGTATCTCAAATGCAAACGGTCTCATGGAAGATGCCACGAAAAAACAAACACTTACGGAAAAAATAACGGACCTACTCATGGTTCCGTCACAAAATGAAAACGCGACTACTCTCCGCCTCAAGGAAAGAATGCGCATAGAACGCATGATTCTATTTCGCAAAACACAGTTACAAGAAATATGCCGCATTATTATCGAGATTCGCTACGCGCTTCTACCACAGTATCATATCGACCCTCTGCGCTACAACGAAGAGCTGGGTGTCAAGTACCTGCTTGGTGAACTCACAGAACAGGAATTCGCAACAGCATTACAGCGTGCAGACAAAAGAATGCAAAAATCACGCGACATTCAGAATATTCTTACCATGGTTCTTACTACTTCAACCGACATTATATTCCGATTTGCCGACCATCTTCGCCAAAGGGAGGCAAGTAAGCGACCTTACAATGAAGTCACCGAGCAGGATTTCGCAATCTTGGACGAAATTCGCGAACTATTTAATTACGCAAACCGCTGCATGAATGTAGTGGCGAAAACATACCAGTCAAAAGTCACCGTCACCGTCGGCGGAACACTTGAACCGAAATACTGGGAAGATGACGGACAACTGATGTATGCTAAAATGACGGAATACAATCGCGGCGTCAATGGTGGTGTTGCGAATCGAAACGTATATGGCTATGGTTATAGGTAAAAACAATTTGAAAACAATTTAAAAACAATGCGGAAAATATATATATACATCATCGAATTAATCACTTGTTCATGAAACCATTACAAGTTTCGGTTTCATTTTTTTCCACAGTTGTAATAACATCTTTCTGTACAGAAAACTATTTTTATTCTTGTTTGTATACTCTAATGATTATATTCGGCATTATGAATCATGCACTAGAAAGGAAACAAGACAATGGTAAAAATATCATACATATTATTGACATATTTTTGGCTCACACGGCATTTGTATGTATTCTCTACGACAGCTATCCGAATTGGTTTATGATGGGTGGTTTATTTAATACATTTGTATTTTTAATGTTAGAGTATATGTATCCAAAATACGACCATATTTTCCATATGATGATTCATGCACATACAGTATTTTCGATGAATACATATTTTATTTATATACAAGAGTGAGTTTCACTTATTTTCATTCATGTATCCGATATTTAGTTTTACAATTAAATATCGAATTTCGATTAATCTCACGCTTCTGTATCATCTCATACATTTCATACTCTCGCTATTCTCGCTATTCTCCTATTCTCGATTCTTATAAACGTATACCGCCATAAAAAGGTTGAGGTGTAAACTTCCCACCCACCGAGCTATTGAAAGGTGACGGGAAAGAATAGTCGATACCATTCCCGCAACCGAGTTGCCCCGAACAATCGCGATTTGCGTCATCTCCAAAGAATATATTAATGATAGGAGATAAAAATGAGCCACTACTGCTGCTGCTGCTGCCGCTGCCCCCACCAATACTAGCACTCGCCGTATTATATTGCGCACGCAAGTCACTTATTTTCACCTTAAGAGAATTCATCTCATTCACCGATTTCATATATTTGTCTTTAAGACTGCCATAAGTGTCACAAATCTCACGCGTCTTTTGTTTTATCGTGTACATGAGTGTATTCGCCGCCTTGGTTTCATCCTTCTCTTTTGTAGTAGCACCTTCTCGTATAGAAATCGTTTCTGCACGGGTATAATCTCTAATAACTATCCTAAGTTTCACATTCATATCATAACAATCTTTTTCTGCTTTATCCATTTGCATTTTATTCCACTTTACGTTCTCTTCTAAACTATTATATTCATTTGTCAATTTATCGAGCTGTAACTTCATAGCAGAAACTTTTGCACTCATTTCCTGACGTTTTGCATTTTGCGATGCAGAATTTATAGAAATCGATTTCGAATTACTGCTAGACTGTATTTTCCCCATATCTCTCGAATCTCTTGCATCTCTAGTATCTCTATCCTCTTGATATCCTGACGGTTTTGATCCTCTAAGATTCGCACCACCTCCGTCTCCTTCTCTTCCACCAGAACCCGCATCGCCACTGAATCTGCCTCTACTCGCACTAGAACGACCACCACCACTAACACCACCACCACTAAAACTATTTACATCCCCTTCAAACCAACTCGACGACGGAGCAGATATTTCTCGTATATTTATAAAATCCCACTGCTTTATAGTTGGGTTCCATTTTTTGTCAAACTCAAAATATGTGTACATGTCTTTATTTGATGTGCATGTAATACACATATCATACCCCGATACTAATCCGGTTTGTGTCTTGTTTGAAATAGGACCGCATATCACCTTTTTCCCACTTGTCCCGATTTTGCGACATCTGCTTTCCAGGTACGAACCACTTTGTTCTAGCTCTAAAAAAATGCGACACGTCTCGACCGTAGCTTTTTTACATTTGCGGTTACAGTCGTCGCGAGAATATACCTCTTCTATTCTTCTTGTCAGTGTAGGTTTCCAACCAACCGGAAATTGTGTAATATAGTCGCTACCTCCACAATTCGCACAGTCGGTATTTTTTTTACATTCAGACCCCGCATTAAAGTCACACACTGCGCCGCACGTATATCCCTTCGTTTTATCATATTTACACGCGGAAGTATTCCGTCTAGACGTTGGGTCATCAACTTTCATGCAACCTATAGGGCATTTTCCTTTTTGACCCTTAGCCGGTTTTTCTCCCCAATTCGGGTCAGGCGGTCTGCAAAAATCCGGGCGTATGCTAGTATCTTCTTTACTTCTTGTCGGTGGACATGGTTCATTACAGTCTGTTCCGCCACCCACAAACGTTTTCGAAGGGTCCATTGGCAGGTACTGTACACTACCGTCGCCACCAATACCTCTTACGGGTCTATACTCGTAATAATTTGCCAACCATTGATTTTTGCTTTCGACGATTCTAATCGGGAGCGACGTTCCTTCTTTATATAGAATATTGTTGGCTTTATCGGTAGGAATACACACAGGTTTACAGTTTGCTGATGTCCTTGGGTCGGTGCACGCGTTTTTAAATGAAGATAAAGCGACGGATGGTGCTTCTGATATGACTTGCGTCTC
>Ga0214921_10010719_pt1 | contig 11281 bp, 19 predicted proteins | sample LL1505_MetaG_FD_177992 | JGI IMG/M metagenome (GOLD analysis project Ga0214921, IMG submission 177992) | Freshwater microbial communities from Lake Lanier, Atlanta, Georgia, United States - LL-1505 | ecosystem: Environmental > Aquatic > Freshwater > Lake | place: USA: Georgia | collected...
CAGGGCGCGATTTGGCTCTTACTATTGATAGTAAGTCATACGATGCCCAAGCATTATCAGTTGCGTTAAACACAACTTTAGATCGTCAAGCGTATGAAACTCTTGATGGTCGCGTATTCAAATCAATCGATACAGATTGCACAATGGATTTAACAATCCTTGCCGATTGGGGCGCATCAACTGGAGCAGCGTATTCCGTATGCGAATTATTATGGGCAGCAGCATCATCAGCTCCAGATACAGCATTGACATATTCATTCACAGCTGCAACTGGCGCAGTATTTACTGGATCTGTTTATCCAAACTTTCCAAATCCAAATGGAAATGGTAAGGATGCACAACAGGTTTCATTTACACTACAATGCACAGCAAAGCCAACCTTAACAGTTAGCTAATAATAGAAAAACGGGAGCACAATGAAACTACCAATTACAATTGAATATAACTCAGGCGAGCAAGCAACTTATATTGCCCAACCGCCTGAGTGGGCTAAATGGGAAAAATCAACTGGTCACACCATAAGTCAAGCAAAAGAAAAACTTGGAATGTGGGATCTGATGTTTTTAGCATGGAACGCTCATAAGCGTGAAGCTGCTGGAAAACCAGTTAAACCGTTTGAGGCTTGGATGGAAACTATTGCCGATGTAATTGTCGGTGATGCAGACCCAAAAGTCACGCAGCAGGAAGCCTAAACAGATTATTGGTTGAGTTGGCAATAGCCACACAAATACCAATGCGTGAATGGGTTGATGCAGACGACATATTAACAGCGATCGAGATATTGGAGCAGAGGAATGGCGGATGAAACAATTGCCTACAACAAATCTGATCTGCGCGATATTTACAAAGCATTCAAACTTATGGATGAACAGGCTACTGAGGAAGCAAGAGCGCAATCTGCTGCTTTGGCGTATTTTGCATCTGAGGAAATTAAACAAGCAGCTAGAACTAGAACAAAAGCTGGCAAGGTTGCAGAGAGAGTCGCGGATGGCGTTAGCATCTCTAAATCGAGCAAAATCGGTGAGTTCAGTTACGGTTTTGCAAGACAAAAGTTTTCAGGTGGTGCTACTACACAAACCCTATGGGGTGGCATTGAGTTTGGTTCAAATAAATTCAAACAGTTCCCTTCATATTCTGGGCGACAAGGTCGTGGATCTCGCGGATGGTTCATTTATCCAACCCTTCGTAGAATTCAGCCTGAATTGATTGATAAATGGGAACAAAGTTTTGATCGCATCATTAAGGAATGGGTCTAATGGCTACTGGTAATCGCACATTAAAGTTATCAATTCTTGCGGATGTTGATGACTTAAAAAAGAAGTTAGGCGAAGCTGATAAAGCCGTTGAGGACAATTCAAATAAGATTTCAGAGTTTGGTAAAAAGGCTGCTACTGCATTTGCGGTTGCTGCCGCTGCCGCTGTTGCTTATGGCACTAAATTAGCCATTGATGGGGTCAAAGCTGCCATTGAGGATGAACAGGCACAGTTTAGGTTAGCCAATGCCCTAAGAGAGGCTACAGGGGCTACTGATAGTCAAATTAAGGCTACTGAGGACATGATCCTTAAAACTTCCCTAGCCACAGGTGTTGCCGACGATAAATTGCGCCCAGCTCTACAAAGATTAGCTGTATCAACAAAAGATACCGAGGAAGCCCAAAAATTATTAAGTCTTGCTTTAGATATAAGCAAAGGCTCAGGAAAAGATTTAGAAACGGTCGCCAATGCTTTGGGTAAAGCCCATGACGGTCAATCAACTGCTTTAGGCAGATTAGGGGTTGGTTTATCAGCTGCCGAACTTAAGACAATGACATTTACCGATGTTCAACAAAAACTATCTGATCTTTATGGTGGCGCAGCGGCTACAAACGCTGAAACCTTTCAAGGCAAAATTGATCGATTAACTGTTGGATTTAACGAAGCAAAAGAAAGTCTTGGAAATGCTTTGCTTCCATTTGTAGAACAATTTATTACTTATTTGAATGATGTTGGACTTCCAACCCTGAATGCTTTTATTGCTGGACTTACTGGTGACGAGGGATTAAAAGCAGCTCTTGATGAAAGCCAAAAAGGTGCTGCTAGTTTTGGAAATGCAATCAGAGTTGTCGCTGGTATCATTTCGGGCTTTATTACATTTGTTAGAGAAGCAATTGGATTATTGGTTGAGTTTGCAAATCAAGCAATTAGATTAATCAATATCGTTAAGCCAGGTGCCGACATTGGTTATATTCCAAATCCATCATTAACTGGCACAATGCTTGGTCAAAGCAAAACTAGCACGCTTCCAAACGGTGGATATACAACAGGTCAAGGCGTAACTCAAATCACAATCAATACTTTAGATAGTGAAAGTGCTGCAAGAGCTGTGGCTAAAGTAATTAACGAAAGTGCGGCTAGATCCGTTCCTTCATTAAGCGGCACAAGTATCAAAGGTAACTAATGACAGTTTTCAATCCTAGTTGGAAATTGACAGTTGCTGGAACTGACTATACAAACATCGCTATAAGCGATATTGCTCACCAAGCAGGTAGAACTGACATTTATAGCCAACCTGCGCCCTCTTATATACAAATTACTTTAATTTCAACAAATGGCACAACCTTACCTTTTGCAATTAATGATGCAATAGCCTTACAAATTAAAAATAGTTCAAATACCTATGTGAATCTTTTTGGTGGTGATATAACCGATTTAACTGTTGAGGTTCAAGCAACTGGATCTGTTGGAACAGTCATAAATTACACAATCCTAGCTATGGGATCTTTAGCCAAATTAGCCAAACAAATTTACAATTCGACCATTTCTCAAGATGAGGATGGAAATCAAATTTACACTTTGTTATCTAGTGTATTACTTGGCAAATGGACTGATGTGCCATCGGCTTCAACTTGGGCTGGATATTCTGCAACTGAAACATGGGCTAATGCGGTAAATCTTGGACTTGGGGAAATTGATATTCCTGGACTTTACACAATGGAAAATCGCGCCGCATCACCAGATACCATTTACAATATTGCAGGACTTATAGCCAATTCAGCATTTGGATATTTGTATGAGGATAATCAAGGAAATATCGGTTATGCAGATGCAGATCATCGTCAGAGTTATTTGCTCGCTAATGGTTACACAGATTTAACAGCTAATGATGCTTTAGGATCTGGACTCCGAACCACAACTCGATCAGGTGATATTCGAAATGATGTTTATGTAAATTATGGTAACAACTATGGATCTCAAAAAACTGCAATCTCAACTACTTCAATTGCTCTTTATGGTTACAAATCCGAAAGTCTAAACACAACCCTTCATAGTGCCGTTGATGCTCAAGCCGTAGCAGATCGATATATCAATCAAAGAGCTTATCCTTATCCAGTTTTTGATAGCATCACCTTTCCAATTACTAGTCCAGAATTGAGTGATGCCAATCGGGATGCCTTGCTTGGCGTGTTCATGGGCATGCCAGTTAATATACAAAACCTTCCAGTTCAAATTTCAGGCGGTCAATTTGAGGGATATGTTGAAGGATGGCGTTGGAGCACAGGTTATAAAGAACTATTTTTAACAATCAATGTTTCACCAGTCAGTTTCAGCCAAGTCGCGATGCGATGGAATACTGTGCCTGTTGGCGAGAAATGGAATACTCTATCCGCTATACTAACATGGGAAAATGCGACAATAGTCGCCTAAAGGAGCAGAATGGCAACAACCACTAACTATTCATGGACAACGCCTGACGATACAGGCTTAGTTAAGGATGGCGCATCAGCGATAAGAACGCTTGGAACTGCCATTGATACAACTACTAAAAACTTGAATCCATCAACAACTCTTGGCGATATTGAATATCGTTCATCATCTGCTAACACAAACACAAGACTTGGAATTGGAACTACTGGCCAAGTATTAACAGTAAGTGGTGGAGTTCCTGCATGGACAACTGCTTCAAGTGGTGGAATGACTTTGTTATCAACAACTACACTTTCAGGATCAAGCACTTCAATTACAAGCATTTCTGGGAGTTACACAAATCTTTTAATTCTTATTAATGATGCTTACGCGTCTGGAAGTTCTATTACAGTCAATACTAGATTTAATACTGATACTGGTAACAATTATAGTTCAGGCGGTTATTTTTTAGAAGATAACACAAATTATCCATTTAATGATAATCCAACAAATCAAATTACTGTTATGCAAACCACATCATCTACAACAGCATTGAATAAAAGTTCTGTTGCAATAAATGTATATAATTATACTTCAACTGGTAATAAATTTGTAAATGCAACTTCTACTACAAAACTGGCTGCTGGCAGTAGACAAACAATTTTATCTGCTGGACATTATGGTGGTGCATCTGCCATATCATCAATTCAATTTACTTTAGCATCAGGCACTTGGTCTGGTGGAACTGTTCTAGTTTATGGAGTGAAATAATATGGCTAAATCAACAAGACCAATGATTAGAATACATAATCAAGAAACTGATGAAGTAATTGATCGTGAAATGAATGACGCTGAGTTTGCTCAATATCAAGCAGATCAAGAAGCACAATCAATTTCTAAAGCCGAAGCAATAGCAAAAGAAACTGCTAAAGCAGCAATTCTTGATCGCATTGGTTTAACTGCCGATGAATTAAAAACGATACTTGGCTAATGAAGGCTTGGTTATCTAAAGCTGCCGTTCAGTTTAGAGAACAAACTGATGATTGCTTCCCAGACAGGGATCGTAAAAGTGATGGATGGATTGCTTCTCTGGCACATGTATCCAGAGCACCAAAATCCGATCACAACCCTGACGAAAAAACAGGATGCGTTAGAGGACTGGACATTTCTGCTGGGTTATCTGACGACAAAAGGATTTCAGCGTATTTGGCAGATCAAGTTCGACTGTATGGGAAAAATCATGGGCGTATCGCTTATGTAATTTTTGAGGAAAAAATAGCCTCTCCTTTACTTTCTTGGAAATGGCGTAAATACAAAGGCATCAATAAACATAATCATCATATTCATATCAGTTTTAAAAAAGATCAAGACAATAATTCAGAGTTTTTTGACATACCACTACTCGGAGGTAAATCATGAAAATAAACAAAAAGCATAAGGCAGCAATTAAGTCATATTTAAGAGCTGTGGCTGCATCAGGTATTACCGTCGGGTTGGCAATTGCTGGCGATGTTAAGCCTGAGTATTCTGTCCTTCTTGGAGCGCTAGTTGCTCCTCTAATTAAAGCACTAGATCCTAAGGATACTGATCTAGGTGTTAATGCTAAGTAATGTCTGCAAACGATTGGGTCGCTATCGCCGTTGGCGTATGCGCCATATGTTCAAGTTTATTGCTGGGAGTTCGCTTTCTTATTAAATCCTATTTGAATGAGTTACGGCCTAACGGTGGCTCCTCAATTAAGGATCAAATAAATCGACTTGAAAAGCGTGTCGATGATCTATTTATTTTAATTAGCAAGTCATAATTTTAATCATGGCGAACACACGAAAACCTATCAAACGCAAAAAGATCAATCGTCGCGTAGTTCGCCACACTCCTGAGCCATTAACTAAATTAGATCAATGGTATATAGCAAAACATGAGATGTTTAGAGCTGCACGCAAGGCTGGATTTTCTGAGTCTGTTGCGCTCTATTTAATGGATAGTCCTGAAAGTATGCCTGATTGGATTGTAGGCGATAAGGGAATTATCCCAACTATTCCTACTCCCGATGAGGATGACGACTAATTAAAGCCAACCGTAGGTATTTAGTCACGCCAGATTTACAAATTCCTCTGCATCACCCATCAGCTGTCAAAAACCTCATTAAAATGAGCAAACATGAAAAATTTGATTATGTATTAAATGTTGGTGATGAGCTTGATATGACTTCCCAATCTCGTTGGGTAAAAGGCACAAAAACTGAGTTTGCCGAAACTTTAGATCAAGAGCGATCAATTGCTCAGGACATTCTTTACGATCTTGGCACAACCGACATAATCAGATCAAATCATACCGATAGATTATTTACGACCCTGTTAAAGGGTGCTCCATCATTGCTTGGATTACCAGAATTGGTTTATGAAAAATTCATGGGTTACTCAGATTTGGGCATACGATTCCATAAAAGAGCTTATGAATTTGAGCGTGGATTCTATTTGGCTCATGGCGATGAAGGTGTGATGTCTAAGCATGCTGGTATAACTGCCCTAAATCTTGCCAAAAAGTGGGGAAATAGCGTGGTTTGTGGGCATACCCATAGGCAGGGTGCTGTGAGGCATCAAACTGGCTTAAACGGGCGTTATTCAAACATTTGGGGCATTGAGGCAGGACACCTTATGGATATGAAAAATAAGGCTAGTTACCTTAAATACGCCTCAGCCGACTGGAATATGGGATTTGTGGTGCTCAGTTTTGGCAAGAAAGGCATGAGCGTAGAAGTAGTTCCAGTCAATCATGACGGTTCATTTAGCTACAATAAATTCTCTTATGGGTCTTGAAACCAATTATCGGGATCGGACGATTGATGACCATATCGACGATTTTGAGGATATTAGCGTTATCTAATCGTTATAGAACACGCCGAAAGAAATTAACCCAGCGTCATTGATTTAGGTCATACTTTATGCGTTCACAACCGTTGTGGATATGTAAGGGAGCGACATGACACTAAGAGAAGCTGGCTTTATGTGGTTTTACATAATGCTGGGATTAGGCACGATCTATTGGATCATTGCAACAATTAAAAACAACGCATATCAGGCTGGATTTTGGTGTGGCAGATCAGCTGGATGGAAATCTTGCATTGAACACCAAGCCAGAATTAAAGAAATGAAATTAGATCAGGTTTTTGATTATGACAAAAACTGAGAGTCTTTTTGATGAGGTCATTACTACGATCCAACAGCGTGGAAGTGTCTATGGACATCCATACTACAATCACAAAAGAATTGCAGGTTTATGGTCTGCATATCTCGATTTCCCAATTACACCACACCAAGCTGCATTGTGCATGGCATTGGTCAAGGTTTCTAGGCTTACTGAAACTCCAGATCATTACGACAGCATCAAAGACTTCATTGCCTATGGATCTGTCTATAAAACTGTGCTTGATGCAGTCCAAGACGAAAACTGGGAGGATCAATAATGGCGTTCAATCTTGAGGATTACGAGGATGTGGCAACTCTTAATAAATGGTTTATTAGCAATTTCCCGTTGGGTCGATCTGATCTATCGGTGATAAGTCATGATCCTGTAAATGGTTATATTTTAATTCAATCAACATTATGGCGAGATAGTAAAGATCAATCACCAGCTGTATCCAATGTGGCATTTGGGTCTAGAGAAACTTATATTCCTAATATGAAAAAGTTTTATGTTGAGGATACTGCGACAAGCGCATTAGGTAGGGCAATCATTCTACTTAAAGGATCTGATAAAACTGCAACTAAGGATGACATGAAAAAGGTGGAAGTAAATCCATCATTCAAAGAGAAGTTAGAGGCTAAGCAGAATATCTACGGAAAGTTCGGCAGATCCGCTGCAATTGAAACTGCACTTAGAACTTCATTTGAAGCTGATGAACATGTTGCTCCAGTTGCTTGGTCTGTTGGTGATGTTGTAGATCAAATTGGATCATCAACTCCTAATGAGCCACCTGCTTGCGAGCATGGTCATATTCTCAAAAATGGAGTTTCAAAAGGAGGTAAGCCTTATTATGGATATGTTTGCAAAGCCAAACAATGCGAAGCTAAATGGGCAAAACTTACAGCTAATGGAAAATGGTATTTTGAGGGAGTTGAATAATGCCTAAAGAATATCCATTTGTTATTCAAGAAATGACTATTGATGAAAATGGTTATTACTTAGTAACATGTCAAGGAACGAAATTTAGGATCATAAAATGCAAAGGTGAATGCGAGGGAGGTGAATAAATGGGTGAATTACAAATCATTGACGGCTCTGGATTAACCGCCACCTTTACGGATGACGGTGTAATCGTAGAGCCATCAACTGAGCATTGCGAACTATGCAACGATGACAGATTACTTCACGAGGGCGATCTGCTTCGATGCTATTCCTGCCACGCAATAAATCGAATTCCATATAATGCCTAAATACGACTATGTGTGCGATGGTGAGGGATCGCTGATTGTATTGGATTTACCAATGGATCATAAAATCCCTCATTGTCAAGTATGTGGAACACAATTAAGGCGTGTTTTTACAGCTGTTCCAGCAATTTTCAAGGGCGCGGGATGGGCTGGCAAAAATGGTTAAATTCAGATGTAATTTCTGTTCAGCCAATTCAGACTTTGTTTGGATGGACGGATATTCCACAGCTGATGGCTTTAGGGTTTATCAATGCCTTAAATGTTGCGCTATTGGCACAAAGAATTTAGCAGAAGCTACTGACACTCAAGAACCAGTTAAAAGATGCAATAAATGTGGATCATGGCAGTTTGCAGATCAAGATTGTCATACCTGTAAATTGATTAGGAGTGAATAATGGATTCAGGATTTGATGAAAAATGGATCGATCAATACAACATTGTGCCATTCTACAACACGCCGTCTGACCTGCGGTTATTTTAATTAAAATGAAATCCTATTTGACATATATGATACCCTTAAACGCAAATTCGCTTTCAGAGCGAAAGGGCGATCTGCGAAGCAGAAAGATCGCAAGGTTTGGTTTGGTGATATCTCTGTCCGTAGCCTTGAACATAGGCATTTTAAAAGATTATTCCGCTAATGCTCTTAGCATAAATACTTATAGACAATGGGCTTTCATACAGCTTAATGATATTGATGAGTTTTACTGTTTAGATGAGTTGTATTACAAAGAATCAAGATGGAATCCTTTAGCGCACAACAATGGTCATTATGGTATTCCTCAAGGCAAGAGTAAATATCTATTAAAAGCTGATGGATATAAACAGGTTGAATGGGGAATCAAATACAACAATGTGCGTTATGGTTCTATGTGTAAAGCGTTAGATCATTTCAAGACAAAGGGATGGCATTGAGTAGATCAGCGTTAAGGGATAGTGGATCGACTAGACAATGGCGAAACATTCGAGAAAGAATTCTTAGGCGTGATGCGTTTGTATGCCAATACTGTGCTCAAGAGGCTGATACTGTGGATCATGTGATCCCTAGACGATTAGGTGGTCTTGATAGTGATGATAATTTAGTTGCAAGTTGCAAAAGATGTAATTTAGCGAAGGGTGGGCGTTTTTTTGTGAGCAAGAGAACACCACCGACCCCCCGTTCCTTTTCTAACCCACAAAACACCTCAATTGGACATGAACCAACTGGATCAGCTTGATTAACTTACAAACGGGAGAGATCTTGAAGGATTGGGATGAATCGAAAATAGGAGGTGTGGCAACTCCACGAATTCACTCACCTTTGAATGATTTACCTTCAAAAGGACATGAAATGATCGACTTTGCAGCTGAGATTGGCATTCCGTTGATGGATTGGCAAAAGTTTGTGGCTATTCATGGTCATAAAATCAAAGAGGATGGTAGGTGGCATTCTCAACTTAATAATTTGTGCCTTGCCAGACAGAATGGAAAATCGACATTTATGTTAATTAGGATTTTAACTGGCATGTATGTATGGGGTGAAAATTTACAATTATCATCAGCTCATAGACTTACAACCTCGCTCGAAACATTTAGACAAATGGTTGGCATTATTGAATCAAATGACAAACTTGCGTCAGAGGTAAAGAAAATCCGATGGCAACATGGTGCTGAGGAAATGGAACTCAAAGGCGGTCGCAGGTTTGTGGTAAAAGCAGCAAACAATGCGAGTCGAGGAATTTCAGCTCCATCCACAATCCATTTGGATGAATTACGCGAATACAAAGATGAAGATGCTTGGTCATCAATGCGATATACCATGATGGCATCAAAGAATCCTCAAGTGTGGACTTATTCAAATGCTGGAGATCAACACAGCGTTATTCTCAATAAGCTTAGGGAGCGTGGACTTGCAGCGTCCACGAATCCATCCGACACGATAGGTTGGTTTGAATGGAGTGCCGAACCTGATTCACCGATTACCCTTCCGTCAGGTGAAATCAATTGGTCAGCATTTGCTCAAGCCAACCCATCGCTGGGCATAACAATGCATCCAGATAACTTAAAAGCAGTAATTAACGATCCGCCTGATATTGTAAAAACTGAGGTAATGTGTTTATGGGTTGATACTATAAATTCAGCTATCGATGCCCAAAAATGGGCTTTATGTCAGACCGACCCAATACCTTTAGACCCTCACAAAGAAACTTGGTTTGGATTAGATTTAAGTCCAGATAGAAAATTTGGCGCATTAGTCGCTACCCAAAAATTATCGGGTGAAAGATTTAATTTGGTTTTGCTTCATACTTGGTCAAACGATTATTCAATAAATGACCTAGCAGTTGCCAATGACATTGCGCCTTATGTTAGAAAATACAATGTGCAGACGGTTGCGTATTCAAAAAGAACGGCTCAAGCTATTGCAAGCCGTTTAGTTCCAGCAGGAATTCCAATTACCGATATGGATGGTGCGATTTATGCCGAAAGTTGCGATCGATGGCTTGGAGCAATAAATTCACACAGACTTCAACATGGTGGGCAAGAGGAATTAACTCAACAAACATTATCAGCTGCAAAATTGCCCTATGGGGATGGGTCATGGATCATTGGAAGAAGGGCTAGTCGTGTCGCCGTCTGTGCAGCGGTGGCATCTAGTCTTGCAACATATTTTGCGACACAACAAGAAACGGAAATAGATATACAAGTCGGATAATTAGGAAATATGGTATATTATGTGCTAATGGGATTATTCGATCGTTTTCAAGTAAATACTAAAACTGCAACAGATAGCGTTGATGTTGCCGCTGCTAATGCGCCATACAACATTCAACAGGCTTTAGGTGGAATTTATTTTTCACACCAAACTGCAACTCGCGAACAAGCAATGTCAGTTCCTGCATTAGCAAGAGCAAGAAATATAATTTGTTCAACAATTGGATCGTTACCATTAGAGGGATATAACAAATTTACTGGAGCACATGTTGAACCAGTTCAGGCAATTTGGCAACCAGATGCAAGAATTACTGGATCAGCTGTTTATGCATGGCTTGCAGAGGATATTTTATTCTATGGTGTCGGGTATGGAATTTGTTTAGACGCTTACTCAGTTTCAGATGGAGCAAGAGTTCGTCAATGGACAAGAGTTGCGCCAAATCGCATTACTCCACAATTAAATGCTAATGCAACAGAAATTGTTGGTTATTTAT
>Ga0214921_10010720_pt1 | contig 11281 bp, 10 predicted proteins | sample LL1505_MetaG_FD_177992 | JGI IMG/M metagenome (GOLD analysis project Ga0214921, IMG submission 177992) | Freshwater microbial communities from Lake Lanier, Atlanta, Georgia, United States - LL-1505 | ecosystem: Environmental > Aquatic > Freshwater > Lake | place: USA: Georgia | collected...
TGTGGCCGGAGAATCCGCCGCTATTTCTTCCATCACTCCCCTCAAAGAGACTGCCGCTTGAACGCCCGAACCGAACCCCAACTGCTCAGCCAGCTCAGTAATGCCCACCTGGACGCCCTGGAAGAAGAAGCGATCTTCATCCTGCGTGAAGTCGCTGCCGCCTTCGAGCGTCCGACCCTGCTTTTTTCAGGCGGCAAAGACTCGCTGGTGTTGCTCAAGTGCGCTGAAAAAGCCTTTGTGGACAGCCGCCGCGGTGGCAAGATTCCCTACCCGCTGCTGATGATAGACACAGGCCACAACTTTCATGAAGTGACTGACTTTCGCGACTACCGCGCCAAGCAGCTGGGCGCTGAGCTGGTGGTGCGCAGCGTAGAAGACTCCATGACTCGCAGCAGCGTGCGACTGGCGCATCCGGGCGAATCGCGCAATGTGCACCAGTCAGTGACGCTGCTCGAGGCGATTGAGGAGTTTCGCTTTGACACTTTGATAGGCGGGGCCCGACGCGACGAAGAAAAAGCCCGCGCCAAAGAACGTATTTTTTCGCATCGTGACGCTTTTGGCCAATGGCAACCCAAAGACCAGCGGCCTGAACTATGGACTCTGTTCAACACGCGCCTGCAACCCGGTGAGCACTTTCGCGTCTTTCCGATCTCCAACTGGACTGAGCTCGATGTATGGCAATACATCGAGCGTGAAAAAATCGAATTGCCATCGCTTTACTACGCGCACCAGCGCCAGGTGGTCGAGCGCAAGGGCCTCTTGGTGCCGGTGACCGAGTTCACACCGCTCAAGGCGGGTGAAAGCGCCGTCGAAAAAACCGTGCGTTTTCGTACTGTTGGCGACATCACCTGCACCTGCCCGGTGGAAAGTACGGCGGCCACGGCTGCCGAGATTGTGCTGGAAACGCTGAGTGCAGACGTCAGCGAACGCGGCGCAACGCGCATGGACGATAAAACATCTGACGCCTCTATGGAAAAGCGCAAAAAAGAAGGTTATTTTTGATGAGCACGATACTTGAAACGAAACCCCTTGTAGCGACAGCCAACGCCGCCCAGGACACACGCGCCGCCTTGCGCTTTGTTACCTGCGGCAGTGTGGACGACGGTAAAAGCACTTTAATCGGCCGGCTGCTGGTAGACAGCAAAACCGTGCTGCAAGACCAGCTGGCCGGCGTGCAGCGAGGCGGCCAGACCGACCTGGCCTTGCTCACCGATGGCCTTCAAGCCGAGCGCGAGCAAGGCATCACTATTGACGTTGCTTACCGCTACTTCAACACCGCCGCACGCAAATTCATCATTGCCGACGCGCCCGGTCACGAGCAGTACACCCGCAACATGGTCACCGCCGCCTCCAGCGCTGACGCCGCTGTGGTGCTGGTCGATGCCACTAAGCTGGACTGGCAATCTGCCCTGCCCGAGCTGCTGCCACAAACGCGCCGTCATTCCTTGCTGGTGCAACTGCTGCGCGTACCGGCTATCGTGTTCGCAGTTAACAAGCTGGACGCTGTCGAAGACCCCGCCCTTGCTTTTGTAAACATCAGCGCAGCGCTGAAGGCTTTCACGCAAGACGCCGGTATCTCGGCGCACGCCATCGTGCCGGTGTCGGCACTCATCGGTTACAACGTGGTGGATGCCAACTCGGGCTGGTGCCACTACCAGGGCCCGACCCTGCTGGCTTTACTTGAAAAGCTGTCAACCACGCAAGTCAACATCACCCAGCCTTTCAGCTTTCCGGTGCAATGGGTCGAAAAATTTTCATCCAGCGCGGACACCTCTCAGAGTCGCCGTATTTTCTGGGGCCGCATTGCCAGCGGTACTGTGCAAGTGGGCCAAAGTGTCAGCGTGCTGCCCGGCGGCAAAAGCGCCTTGGTGGCCGAAGTGCTAGACCACGCCCGCGCCCCCAATACCGTAAGGGCCGGCCATAGCGCCGGCATCATTTTGGACCGCGAGCTAGACGTATCGCGTGGCGACGTACTGCTGGCCACTGAAGGCTTTGGCGATTTGCCAGGCCAGCGCGAACTGACCGCCACCGTGGCTTGGATGGATGACGAGCCCTTGCTGCCCGGTCGGCTTTACTGGGCCTTGCAGGGTCACCGCTGGGTCAAGGCCAAGGTCAAACGCATCGTGTACCAAGTCAATATCCAGACCCTGGCACAGCAGCCGGCTACCCAGCTTGAGGCCAACGCCATCGGTGTGATCGAACTGACGCTGCTAGAACCCATCGCCGCCCTGCCCTTTGCCACGTCACGAATTCTGGGCTCGCTGGTGCTGGTGGACACCGCCTCGCACAAGACCTCTGGCGCCGCTTTGATCCTGTCTGCCCAAGAGGGCTGATTTTGACTCCCGATTTTCAGTTCCGGAAAACTCTTAAAATAAAGGGTTTTCACCGCTCTGCACCTACAACATGACCCACGTCGTTTCTGAATCCTGTATCCGTTGCAAGTACACCGACTGTGTGGATGTTTGCCCCGTGGACTGTTTCCGCGAAGGCCCGAACATGCTGGTGATCGACCCGGACGAGTGCATTGACTGCGCCGTTTGCATTCCCGAGTGCCCGGTCAACGCCATTTATGCCGAAGAAGACCTGCCTGCAGACCAGATGGCTTTCATTAAGCTCAACATCGAACTGTCTCACCAGCCTGGCTGGAAAAGCATCACCAAGCGCAAAGCGCCCTTGGCGGATGCAGATGACTGGAAAGACAAAACCGACAAACTCAGCGAACTGGTTCGCTGAGCTCAGCAGGCACAGGTCCACCCCCCACGTGCCCAGGCCGAGCTAATTTCATGCAAAACCCCCTGAACACCGGTGCCTCGGACCAAGGCATTAAAAAGGGCGAGCCTATTGAAACCGATGCCTTGATCGTCGGAGCCGGCCCTGTGGGTCTGTTTCAGGTTTTCCAGCTTGGTCTACTGAGCATCAAAGCGCATGTTGTCGACGCCCTCCCCCACCCGGGCGGCCAATGCATGGCGCTTTATCCCGACAAGCCTATCTATGACATTCCTGGCTTACTTGCGACCACCGGCAGAGAACTGACAGAGAGATTGCTAAAGCAGACCGCCCCAATGGGTGCGGTATTTCACCTCGGTCAGGAAGTCAGCGCCATTGAGCAGCGCAGCGACGGCCGCTTTGATGTGCAAACATCCAAAGGCACCCTATTTGTCAGCAAAACGATTTTCATTGCGGCGGGCGTAGGCGCATTCCAGCCACGTCGCTTGCATTTAGAAGGCCTGGCCAAGTTTGAAGGCAAACAAGTCTTCTACAGTGCTGGCGCATCTGCTGACTTTGTCGGAAAGCATCTTGTGATCGTCGGCGGGGACGAAACAGCCATCGATTGGGCCCTGAATTTGGCTGGTGAGGGCCCTTTGAGAGCAGCCAGTGTGACGCTGGTTCACCGGCGCGATAACTTTCAAGCAGCGCCCGCCTCAGTGGCCCGCATGCGAGCGCTGCACGCTCGTGGGGACATCAAGTTGGTGATCGGGCAGCCCACAGCATGGCATGCGCAACAAGATCAATTGACGCTGCTCGATGTGACGAACACCGACGGGGTGTCTCTCCAAGTACCCTTGAATGCCATGCTGGTCAGCTTGGGCCTGTCCCCCAAGCTCGGGCCGGTCGCCAATTGGGGGCTGGACATGGAGCGCAAACAACTCCGGGTCGACACCGAAAAATTCTCCACCAGCGTGGCTGGCATTTTTGCAGTCGGTGACATCAACACCTACCCGGGCAAGAAGAAGCTCATTTTGTGCGGCTTTCACGAATGCGCACTGGCCGCATACGGTGCTGCGGAACTCATTTTCCCGGACCAAAGCATTCAGCTTCAATACACGACCACCAGTACGAAACTGCACAAGTTGCTGGGAGTATCCGTGCCGCCGGATGAGGTTTTGGATTAGAATTTAGATAGGTTTGTAAGAACCATTCGCTGGGGGTGTTGGGGTACACATGAAGTTGTGGCGCCGACTGAGAAAGTCCCTTTGAACCTGATTGAGGTAATCCTCGCGCAGGGAAGCCGGTAGCAATTGCTGCGCCTCAATTCACAGGGCCGTATGCGTATTGCTTTCAAGCCCACCTGCGCCAATTCGCAATTTATTGCTTGGAGCAGACATTGACAAACCTGACAAATCCCCCCGCCACGTCCTATGAGCCTGGCAATACGGCGCTCAGTCCGGTGACGGCCGGCGAGCGCGTCTTTGCTTTGGGCGATCATGCTTCTCTTTGGTTCAGCCTTGGCGTTGGCCTGCTGGTGATGCAGATCGGCGCTTACCTGATGCCGGCCATGGGGACCCAAGAGGCCTTGCTGGCCATTGTGGCTGGCTCCATCCTTGGAGCCGGTATTCTGGGTTGGGTCGCCAAGATAGGCTGTGACAGCGGACTGGCCAGCGCCGGCTTGATGCACGCCGTCTACGGCCGTACTTTTGCCCGACTGCCCATCGTATTGAATATCGTTCAATTGCTAGGCTGGGGGGCTTTTGAGCTGGTTGTGATGCGCGACGCGACAGTCGCCATTGGTCGTCAGTCGGGCAGCATGACGGCCGCTTACTGGCCGTATGTGGCCACGGTGCTATGGGGCGCTGCTGTCATGTTATTGATGAGCGTGTCAATGGTGCAACTGGTGCGCAAACTGATCGCCCGGGTGGCTTTGCCGCTGGTGGTGCTTTCACTGATATGGCTCAGCTGGCAATTTTTGTCGATGGCGCAGCTCAAAGGCTTTGAAGCCCTGTGGAACCGTGCTGGCGCTGGTGGCATGGGCGTCATGTCGGCCTTGGACCTGGTGATTGCCATGCCGATTTCATGGCTGCCGCTGGTGGCCGACTATGCGCGCCATGGTCGCAGTGGCGGGGCGGCGCTTCGCGGGACCTGGTTGGGATATGCCTTGGCCAATATCTGGTGTTACAGCCTGGGTGTGTTGGTGGTGTTGACACTGCCCAGTACCGACCTGGTCACTGCGCTGCTGCTGGCCCAGGGCGGTTTGATCGCGCTGTCTTTGATTTTGATCGACGAAGTCGATAACGCCTATGGCGATGCTTACTCGGGTGCCGTGTCTGCACACAGCTTGTTGCCGCGCTGGGGCATTCGCCAGTTTGGCGTGTTGATGGTGCTGGCTTGCACCCTGCTGGCCATGCTGCTTCCGATGCACAGTCTTGAGCCCTTTTTACTGCTGCTAAGTTCGGTGTTTGTGCCACTGTTTAGCGTGATTCTCGGCCGGCTGGCTTTTGGTGCGCGCGCGGCTGACCTGTTAGAAAAAGCGCCCGCAGTGAATGTGCTGCCAGTGATGATCTGGCTGGCCGGTATAGCGATGTACCACCTGTCGAGCCGCTACACACCTGCCTTTGGCGCCGCCTTGCCCACCTTAGTTTTGACATTTACCGCCGCCTGGCTGAGCAGGCCTAAGCCGAAGGCCTGATGATCAAGTGCTGTGTTGTCAGTCCAGCGGAACCACTGCCATCGCTAGCGGGGCATGGCCGTGGTTCAGCGGACCATGGCCCTGGCCGGTTTGTACCCCTGCACCGGCAGTGATGGCGGCCAAAATGTAATTGCGGGCCTGCTGAACCGCCTCGCGCAGCGGCAAGCCCAGAGCCAGATAGGCGGCAATGGCCGAAGACAAGGTGCAACCGGTACCGTGAACGTTGCAGCTGGCGATGCGTTCAGAGCGCAGATGCAAATGGCGCTGCCCGGCTTGGGCAAACACATCAACCACTGCCGCACCGCGCAGGTGACCGCCCTTGAGCAGCACCGTGCGTGCGCCCAATGCCAGCAAATCATCAGCGGCCTGCTCAAGCGCTTCGGCGCTGTCAATGCTGCGTCCCAGCAGCAAGGCCGCTTCGTCCAGGTTGGGGGTGATCACAGACACCAGCGGAAAAAGCTCCTGCTGCAGCACCTGCACTGTCGCTGACTCAATCAGGCGATCTCCGCTGGTGGCCACCATCACCGGATCGAGCACGACCTGCGTGAGTTTGTAGTGGGAAATAGCCCAGGCCACTACGCGCACGATCTCCGGCGAGTGCAACATACCGATTTTGACGGCGTCAACGCCGATGTCTTCTATGACGGCCTGGAGCTGCGCCTTAAGGAACTCCGGCGGCACCGGGTGAATACTGCTCACGCCGCAGGTGTTTTGCGCCGTCAAGGCCGTGATGGCCGTCATGCCGTAGCAGCCCAGGGCGCTGAAAGTTTTGAGGTCGGCCTGGATGCCGGCACCGCCACAGCTGTCAGAGCCGGCGATTGACAAGACTCGGGCGTAACGATGGTGTGGAACAGGGAAATTAAAAGTGCTCATGTGAAAATTATCAGGCATGCCCCGGCAGCCCGCCTGTACCGCGGGCACGGCCGGATGTGATGTAATGAAGTCAAGGATGAAACAGGGGTGTCTTGCCAAGTGCAGGGCTGAGAAAAACCCTAAGACCCGATCCAGATCATGCTGGCGTGGGAAGTTTTCAGACAGCGTCGTTTTTTCAAGCACGCTCTTGTTTTATCCAGCTGTTCAATTCAGATGGATTCAATGACCGCAAGCCCTGACTCCCACATGCTCGTTATCGGCGCCGGCCTCATGGGTCGGCTGCTGGCGTTGGCGCTGGCGCAAGCCGGCCACCGCGTCCAGGTGTACGAAGCTGGCCCTGAAGACGCTACGGGCTCAGCGGCACTCGCTGCGGCCGCCATGCTGGCGCCACTGGCCGAATCTGCAGTGACCGAAGCCGGCGTGGTACGCATGGGCAGCCACAGTCTTTTGCGCTGGCCGCAGCTGATTGCGCAGCTCGCCCTCCCCACTTTTTTTCAACAAAACGGCACGCTCATCGTCTGGCACCGTCAGGACGCAGCCGAGGCCATGCGTTTTTCCCGCCACATGGACAGGACGGCACTCGCCATGCCTGATCTGCCGCCGGCTCAAGCACTGGACGGCGCGGCCATTGCGGCCCTTGAGCCAGCCTTGGGCCTGCGCTTTGAAAACGGTTTGTACCTGCCCGGCGAAGGTCAGTTAGACAACCGGCAATTGCTGGCGGCCCTGCTGAGCCAGCTTGAATTGCTCCAAGTCGACATGCACTGGAACAGCCCACGATCACCCGAAGACTTCAGCCCAGGCACGAGCGGCCAACCGGACTGGGTCTTTGACTGCCGGGGTCTGGGTGCCAAACCCCAGTGGCCCGGCGTGCGCGGCGTGCGAGGCGAGGTGCTGCGTGTGCACGCACCTGAAGTCACGTTGCTGCGGCCGGTGCGCCTGGTACACCCCCGCTATCCGCTGTACATAGCCCCCAAGCAAGACCATGTTTTTGTGATCGGCGCCACTGAGATTGAATCTGAAGACATGTCACCGGCCAGCGTGCGGTCGGCGCTAGAGTTACTCAGCGCCGCCTACTCAGTTCACTCGGGTTTTGCAGAGGCGCGTCTTTTGGAACTCAGCACACAATGCCGCCCGACCCTGATCGACAATCTGCCGGCTGTGCGGTTTACCGCGCCGAACACAATCCAAATCAATGGCTTGTACCGCCACGGCTTTTTGATCGCACCCGCCATGCTGGATATCGTGATGGAGCTGCTTCAATGCGGGCACAGCGCTCTTGCCGATCGATTTAATTTGCGGGTTGAGCGCTCTGAGGCTGCCATCGCCTGAACGCTCATGTATATTTTTATCAACCATGTCCGGCACGAGTTAACCGAGGGCGCCACGCTGGCCGAAGCCCTGGCGCTGGTCGGTGCCTGCCCGCCTTTTGCCGCAGCAATCAACCTGACATTTGTACCCAAAACTCGATACAAAGAGACCCTTTTGCAAGAGGGTGACCAAATTGAAATCATCGCCCCCATCACCGGTGGCTAAGGCCAGGAAATATTCATGAACGACTCTTTGACTTCAGTGCAGACCGACCCGCTGGTTTTATATGGCGAAACCTTTCAAAGTCGCTTGCTGCTGGGCACAGCGCGCTACCCCTCACCGGCTGTGATGGAGGCTGCTTTGCGCCGTGCCCGACCGGCCATGGTCACCGCCTCGCTGCGACGCCAGGGGCCAGCGACCGACACCCGTAATGATTTCTGGGAACTACTCAAAAAACTGGGTATCCCAGTTTTGCCAAACACAGCCGGCTGCCACAGCCCCCAGGAGGTCATCACCACAGCCCAGATGGCGCGCGAAGTATTCGAAACAAACTGGATCAAACTCGAGCTTATCGGGGATGACTACACTCTGCAACCCGACACACTCAATCTGGTTGAAGTAGCTGGCCGACTGATCAAGGATGGCTTCAAAGTCCTGCCGTATTGCACCGAAGACCTGGTGTTATGCCGAAAACTGGTGGATGTAGGCTGCCAAGCCGTGATGCCCTGGGCCGCCCCCATTGGCACAGGTAAGGGCCCAATCAATCCTTACGCCATGCGCTTGTTGCGCGAACGCCTGGACGTACCTTTGATCGTAGACGCCGGCCTGGGTTTGCCATCGCATGCCTGTCAGGTGCTCGAATGGGGTTACGACGCCGTGTTGCTCAACACGGCCGTGGCGCAGGCACAAGACCCCTTGCTGATGGCCAGCGCTTTTGCCGATGCGGTTCAAGCCGGGCGGGCAGCTTACCTGGGCGGCGTCATGGCCGAGCAGCATGCAGCCCAACCCAGTACCCCCGTGCTGGGCACGCCGTTTTGGCATCAGGCGAGCAACTGAGCCGGCAAGGAAGACGCATGTCAAACGACTCTTTCATCAAACCCAAAGACCATGAAGCGGCGGTTCAGGCCATCGTCAATGCACACCAGAGCACTCTAGCTTTGAGCGCCATCCCGCCAACGTTCAGCCACAGCGGCCTTGAACCTGCGGTGTACCAAGTCGCCAGACAAGCTTGCTTGCGCTTGGGATTTATTGATAAAGACGCCGCGTGTGTAGCCCGCGCCTGGCAAAATCAAACTGAGCGGACGGGCCACTTCGATGCACTTCAGTGGCCTATTGAACCGCTTGATTTCGGTATTCAACCTTTGCCGCGAGCCAACAGTTTTGCCGCTTGCCCACAACAGCTTGGCTTGTACGCCGTGCTACCTGACGCAGCATGGGTGGCGCGGATGGCGCAGGCCGGCGTGCCCACTTTGCAACTGAGATTCAAGTCAAACGACCCGGCAGCTATCAACCGGGAAGTGCTGTCTGCCGTGCAAGCCGTAAAAGACACAGACGCACTGCTGTTTATCAACGACCACTGGCAAGCGGCTATTGATGCCGGCGCTTATGGCGTTCATCTGGGCCAGGAAGATATTGACACGGCCGATCTGGACGCGATTCGACAGGCCGGATTACGCCTGGGCCTGAGTACCCACGGTTACGCAGAAATGTGCCTGGCCGACACGTACGCGCCCAGCTACATGGCCATGGGCGCTGTGTTTCCCACCACACTCAAACGAATGGTCACCGCGGCACAAGGCACCGGCCGGCTTCATGCCTATGCGCAATTGCTACGCGAGTACCCGCTGGTTGCCATTGGCGGCATTGATTTTGCGAGGCTGCCGGAGGTGATGGGCAGTGGCGTAGGTTCAGTGGCCGTGGTACGCGCCTTGATTGCAGCCAACAATCCGGAAGCAGAAGCCATACGTCTGAGCGACGCAATTCACAAGTTAAGCCACCCGATACGCGCAAAAAAGCAAGCTATAATTTAAGGCTTCATTCCTCAATAGCTCAGTTGGTAGAGCACCGGACTGTTAATCCGTAGGTCCCTGGTTCGAGTCCAGGTTGAGGAGCCATTTGGCATAGGTGAGATTAGGAAACCCTAATAAAATCATAGACTTAACAGAACTGTAGTCTACTCTATAACCCCCTATTCTGCCCACTATCTGTACGTTTTCTGTACGTTTTTAATCATCTAGCAGGGGCCTGCTCGTAGCCAGGCACAAACCCGGCAGCATCCCAATATTAATTGGCTAAAGTCCTACCCGATTGCGCATCAAACAAATGCGCACGGTTGACGTCAGGCCGCAAATAGATGGTGGAGCCCGGTTTGAAGAGGTGACGCTCGCGGAACACGCCCGTGATGTCATGGCCGGCGATCTTTGAAAACACTTGGGTATCGGCACCGGTAGGCTCGACCACCACCACTTCAGAGGCAACTCCATCGCTTTCAGCGACCAACTCGAGGTGTTCAGGGCGGGTGCCGTAGACGACCGATTGGCCCTCTTGCACATTAGCTTTCAAGGGAATAGGCAACTCGACACCTTCAGACAATTTAACCATGCCATTGCTGACAACGCCCGTTAAAAAATTCATGGAAGGCGAACCGATGAACCCCGCTACAAATTGATTGGCTGGGTGGTCGTATAGCTCCAGAGGCGAACCAATCTGTTCAATCAGACCATCTTTGAGCACCACGATTTTGTCAGCCATGGTCATGGCTTCGATTTGGTCGTGGGTCACGTAGATAGAAGTGGTCTTGAGACGTTGATGCAGTTCTTTGATTTCGGTGCGCATGGCCACGCGGAGTTTGGCGTCCAAATTAGAGAGCGGTTCGTCAAACAAAAACACCTGCGGGTCGCGAACGATGGCGCGGCCCATGGCCACGCGTTGGCGTTGACCGCCCGAAAGTTGGCGCGGGAAACGATCGAGCAAATCTCTGAGGCCCAAGATGTCTGCGGCTTTATGCACCTGCGTTTCAATGGCGTCTTTGGGCAACTTGGCCAACATCAAAGAGAACGACATGTTGTCGCGCACCGTCATGTGGGGATAGAGCGCATAGTTTTGAAACACCATGGCGATGTCGCGCTCTTTAGGTTGGATGTCATTGACAATCTTGTTGCCAATCGAGATGGTGCCATCCGAAATTTCTTCAAGACCCGCAATCATGCGCAGCAGAGTGGACTTGCCACACCCCGAGGGACCCACCAACACACAAAACTCGCCATCAGCAATATCAAAGCTGACACCTTTGATGATTTGGGTCTGACCAAAATATTTTTGTACAGATTGGATTGAAACGGATGACATATTTTGATTCACCTTTTCAGCTCTTGACCGCCCCAGCCATCAACCCCGCCACAAGATACTTCTGGAGCGCGATCACCAGCAACAGAACCGGGACCAGCTGCACCGTCGCGGCAGCAAAGATCACGCCCCATTGGACGCCTTCGACTGTGCTGAGCAACTCCCCGATCAATAACGGCGCGGTCCTCGCGTCTCTTGTTGTGAACACAAGTGCGAAAAAGTATTCTGTCCGTCTTCAAATGGTTTGAGACAGATGGGCTAATTTCTTATAGGAGAGATTGGCTCAATGGTTTTAAAGTTTAAACGGTTTCAAGTTGATGTTGTAGCCTTCTGCTTTGGATTGTTTGCTCT
>Ga0214921_10010721_pt1 | contig 11281 bp, 6 predicted proteins | sample LL1505_MetaG_FD_177992 | JGI IMG/M metagenome (GOLD analysis project Ga0214921, IMG submission 177992) | Freshwater microbial communities from Lake Lanier, Atlanta, Georgia, United States - LL-1505 | ecosystem: Environmental > Aquatic > Freshwater > Lake | place: USA: Georgia | collected 2015-05-28
AGATTTTATTAATAGTCTCAAGTTTTTTTCTGAACGTGACCTGTATGGAAACAAAACTAATATAAATATATTAGATATTTTCAATGATGTTGTTAAAAATTATAAATCCCATCTGGAATCAAGAATTTCATTAATATTAGATATTGAACCGAATTCCATTATTTCATGCTATCCTTTAGATATAAAAAGAGTTTTCCATGAACTAATTCAAAATTCAATCCAGGCTATTCCATCTAAAGGGGGAATAATTATCTCATGTAAAATAAATGGATCAGAAGTTCAAATTTTATTCAAAGATAATGGAATTGGAGTACCACAAGAAATAAAAGCTAAACTTTTTGAACCATTTATATCCAGTAAAAAATCAGGGGAGGGAATAGGATTAGGCCTTTATATATCCAAAAAAATAATTGAGATACACAATGGTAGCATTGTCCATTATAACCAGGAATCTTTAACAGTATTTCAAATTACTCTTCCAATTTGAAATACTATACCAATGGGAGAGCAATAGAAAACTCTGTCTGTCCTTCCCTACTGGAAAAATATATTTTTCCTCCATGTTCATGAATAATTTTTTTGCTTACATATAGACCCAACCCAATCCCTTCACCTAATGCTTTCGTGGTAAAAAATGGAGTAAAGATTTTATCTTGGAGGTTTTCAGGTATCATAGTTCCTGAATCAATAAAGGATACCAATATCCATTTTGAGTATTGAGAAGGGATATTTTCATTTGTTTCTAGATTTAAAGAACTTTTCATAAGAAGTATACTTTCTGGTATTTCATCTAAAACTCTTATGATTATTTGTAATTTTTTTTCTGTTAAGTACATAGCTTGTATTGCGTTAAATATAATATTATTCCAGACTTGAGATAAATTTTCTGCAGTACAGATGAACTTTATTTCTTTAGGAAAATCTCTTAAAGTAGTTACTTTTCCCAATATATAATTATCATATAGATGAATTGATTTTTCTATTTCACTAATTAAGTTAACTTCTTTCTTTTCTAAAAACATTTCAGTATTTAAATAACTTCTGAGTGCAAATATAACTCTAGATGCTTTTTCTACTGCTATCCCTATATTAGTAATTGAATTAAATTGGTTTACAAATATTAATGCAACTGACAGAGACTCTTTAAATTTATGTTTTCCAAGACTTTTAAGATATGGTTTATAAGGAGGTTTTAATTTTAATAATAGGATTTGCTCAGTTATATATTCAATACTCTCTGAACTCTCTTCTAGTATGCTTTCTAATTCTTTTTTGATTTCTTTTTTCTTCTGACGCTCTTCTTTAGTTGTAAGGAATTCTTTATTTTCAATAGATTCATTTATTATCTTTAAAAATATCTCCCTATCACTTTCGGTTAATGTAACAAAAAATTGTGGTACTTTTTGAATTGTATTGAAGATATTAAATGAAATTAATTCTGAATTTGATCGGATTACACCTATAGGATTATTGATTTCATGTGCTACACCACCCACTAACTGTCCTAAGCTTGCCATACGTTCAGCTTCAATAAGCTGATACTGAGTACTTTTTAATTCAACGAGTGCAGACTCAGCTTGTTTATGAAGGTCTTCAGCTATTCGTTTTTCATTTTCAAGTTCAACAGTTCTTGCTCTTACTTTTTCTTCAAGGTTTTCCGTTAATAATTTAAGATCTTTAGCATACTTTTCAGAGTCAGAAAAGGCTTTTGAAAATTTTGTAGATAATAAGAAGGATTGAGAGAATATAAATATTGACAATCCTATAGGAGATACTAATCCAATATTTAAAATATTATTAGCATATAAAACATCATTTAATATGGAAAGTGCAAATATTGTAAATCCTATAAGAAAAGTAACTGCCCCTAATGTTTTATTCATAACTCCTTTTATAGCACAATATATTCCATATACTAATGAAAAAAGTACTATTATATGTAATACAATTAAATAGTTTGTGAATACAATAGTATCCAATAAAAGGACTACCAATGAAAGAACCAAAGGTCCATAAATGAAAATATAACTTACTTTTAATTTTTCTTTAAAAAAAACTGTATTGAAGTACAAAGTAAAAAATGGAGTCCCAAAGTACATAGTGAGATATTCCAGTCTCAAGCCTATATTGTAGACCATATTTGGAAATAAATAATAAATTAATTGTGTCCCTGTTAGTATTGAACGTAATGATAATGTTAAACAGAATAATCCAAACCATAATGGCGATAAATCTGTTTTTCTAAGAGTGTACAATCCTAAATGATAAATACCCATTATGGCTAAAACACCACAAATAAAAATATCTGAGATAATTCTATTCTCTAGTTCTCTATGGACATTATCTGGTTTTCCTAATAAAAAAGGTTCCCATGTACCTCCCGCCCTATGAAAATAATTTGAAACTTGTAGTACAATTTCTATATGATCTCTATCATTTTCAAAAGTATAGATTAAGCTTTTTTGACTTGGGATACTCTCAGATTTTTGTGTAGCCACTTTTCCAGTTTCTTGAATTAATTGACCATTGATAAAAAGTTTGTACGATGTATTAATATAGAATAAATATAAACATAGTATTTTTTCTTTAACATTAATTATTTTTAACCTATATGTACTATACCCAATGTTAGTGAGAGCTAATTTTTCTGAATTTTTGGATTCAGTTTCAATAGGATCCAGAACTACTTCATTCCAAAGAGAAGGTATCTTTAAATAACGCTTATTGCCCAAGCCTTCCTTACATGTTTCCCTAGATGATGTGCATGATTCCATCTTAGAAAAGTTTTGGGCATCAATTAATTCCATCCAATAAAATTCCCATTCTCCATCTAGATTGATATTCCCATCTTTAAGTCCAAATCCAGGTTTTGGTTCAAATTCCCAATGTAATAGATCAAGAGTTCCCTTGATTGGGGAGGGTATGTTTCGAGGAATTTGGTTGCAAAAATTTAGGGAAATTATTAAAATTATTTTAAAAAATCTTGCCATGGATCATAGAATATTATCATACATCTAAAAAGTTTCAAGAGCATTTACTAAAGTTTTGTTAAATTTTTGTAATAATCTCTCTTATATTATTTTAGAAATAAATAAATTACATGTACAATTATTTTTTTTCGGGTGAGTAGATGCTCTAAATTTCCAAAGATTTCAAAATTAAATTATATGTTTGAAGATATCTTTTTTTTGTCGCAGAGTATTGATTTTTTGAAACCAACGAAAGGTAAATTAACCCCTGATTCACTATACCTGTTAACACAATAGCCGTTTCCTCAACATGAACCTTTCTTATTTTTTTAGTTAGAATCGCTTCATTGATAATCTTGGAAACTTCTTTGAGTAAAAAATCTTTGTCATAAGTTATCCATTCTTCAAAAGAGAGGACAGAGTGAGCGTCCTTCATCACTATAGACATATAAGCTTTATCCTGTGATAAATCTAAAAATTCTGAACAAATTTCATTTAAATCTTTCCAAGACTTTCCTCGGATTCGGGCTGAATCCGAGTTAGCATACTCCAAAAAAAGCGTTTGGAAAATCTCTTTTTTAGTTTTAAAGTGGTGATAGAGGGAACCTCGAGTTACATTGAGAGAGGCCAAAATGTCTTCAGTGGATGTATTTTGGAATCCATGCTTGCCAAAAAGCAATCGAGCAGTTTCTAGTATCTGCCTTTTTGTTTCTTCACCTTGTTCGATTTTTTTGCTCATCTAAGACTTGAATCTTGCAAAGTGAGCATTTCGGCAAGTCAGTAATTTAGATTTGGAAAACAAATCATACATCCAGTATGTATATTTAAAGTAATCACTGCCTATAAATCAAAAAAGCCTAATTTGAAAATCAAGGAAAGAGATGAAAACTCTTTTCGTGATTGCTATCCATCGTACTTACTTCAGTTAGTACAAAGGCATTAATCGATATGGGATTGAGATACGAATCGGACTATCCTGATGAATATCTTTCAACTGAAGGATTACAAAAGATGATTTCTTTCTTGGCACTATCTTCCATGCACAAACCATTAACATCATTTCCAGTAACAAATATAACGAAAATTGAAGGAGGTTATCTTGTTGCTTCTCCGATGGGAAAAATTCGTTGCAAGAAAGTCGTAATGGCAGTCCCTCCAACAGTGATAAAAAAGATTAAGATTCAACCTGAACTTCCTATCAAAATTCAGGAAGCTATCAACAGTTTTATTGCAGGAGATATGATTAAAATAAGCTTAATCTTCCGAAAGCCATATTGGAGAGATTCCGGATACCAAGGAGGTTTTCAATCTGTTGATTTTCAAGGTATTACGACAGTGGATGGTTCGGATTCAACCGTTGCTAACGGAAGATTGATTATATTTATCGGAGCCGATCAAGCCAGACGATTAGCTAAACTCACTGAATTGGATCGACAGACATTTACATTAGATTTAATTGAGAAAGCGTTTCCCGGAGCTAAAAACCAATTTCTTGAATATACAGAGGGAGTCTGGGTAAACCATCCATGGTCAGGCGGAGGATACAATTCATTTGTGAAGTACGGTGGAAATTCTAATGCAAGGAGTATATTGCGAGACTACAACTCGGATATAGTATTCGCAGGTTCCGAAATTGCAGAGGTATTTCCTGGTTATATGGACGGTGCCATTCGATCAGGGATAAGAACAGCTACGAGACTGTTGAAAGCCTAATATAAGTTTATATAAAGTGATATTTAGATCTGTGGCAGAAAAAAATAAAAGGAAAAAGTAATACAATTAAAATGATAAACAGTGACAATGAAAAAAAATTGGACACCAGAATACTGTCGGTAGATTTAGCAAGAGGATTGGCGGTATTCTTTATGATCGCCGTTCATACGCTTCAAGTTTTTTTGGAATAGGCAGTAGTTCTTATATTTCTGTAATTTCATTAGTTTCGGTTACTTTAGAAAAAAACTTCTCAATAAAAAAATTAATCTTCCGAACTTAGAAATGTGAGAATAGAAGACATAAGTTCCATCCAAAATGCTATCAGCAGAATCCAGGATATTTCCTCAACATCCAAGAAAATCGAGATGGAACTAGAGCAAAAAATATCGGAAAGCTCAAAACCAGAATTTTTGTTAGAATTAGAAAAGCAAAGAAAAGTAAGCGAACTCCCAAGGGCATCTGAACCAGGAAAAGAAGGTATAGATAAGCTCACATCAATCCTCCAAAATGCCAATCCGCAATTCTTTAACAAGCAATCTTCGCATCACATCCCTCATCATAACGACCAAGCGTCACACAAGCCAAAAGCTTTCAACCTTGAAGATCTCATACACAAAGAATCTACAAGAAAAGGTCTAGATCCCGATCTAGTCAAAGCCATCATCAAGGCTGAATCAAATTTCAACCCTCGGGCGGAATCACCCAAGGGAGCAATGGGACTCATGCAGCTCATGCCCTCTACCGCAGACTCTCTTGGTGTAGAAAATCCATTTAACCCAGCCCAAAACATAAAAGGTGGCACAAACTACCTCAAAGACCTTCTCAGGGTTTTTAAGGATAAGGATTTAGCAATAGCTGCCTACAATGCGGGTCCGGGGGCAGTTAAAAAACATGGCGGAATTCCTCCCTACTCTGAAACAATTAATTATGTAAAAAAAGTGAATGAGTACTACGACGATTTCAAAGATTGAGATTATACTTTTTACTTTGTATTTTCCCCCTTATTTGTAGCACTCTCTGTAAAGATCCAGTAAAAAAACTTCTTCCCAACAAATACAGCTCCTTATTTAAAACTCATCCTGCGGGAGGAGTTGCACAGTACTCCCTTTCCGGTTCATGGGAAGACAGAGTCTACCAACTTGATGAAGTTCATAAAGATTTTGCTCATAGGATGAATCTCCTAGATGATTTCACCCAAGTCCCTAAACCTTATCCAGATATTGAGAGAATTAAATCTTTAGTTCAAGAAATTGCAAGTTTAGAAAGCCGGGAAATGAAAAAACTAAAAACTAAATATATATATGGAATATATATATGTCAAAATTTAGGTGGCACGGGTATTTCTGGTTTTGTGTACGATAAAGACACCATTCCCGGTGGTTTTATACTAATAGATGGGGATATGATATCTAGAAATGCCAATGATTGGATCAGTCTAAAAGAATCCTCTGTATTTCAAACTCAGGATTCGTCAAAAATTCGTGTTTTCCTCACTGAAGAAAAGGATAGTAAAATTTCTGGGGCTTTGGATTATATTTTACTCCATGAGCTGGGTCATATCATTAGCCAAACTGAGAAATTATTACCTGATCAGAGAGATGAACATAGAGATTTTACAAATTTTTCCTTTTCATCAAAGGATTGGATCAACGAAGAAACCTCAGTGTATGACGCTACTCTATTTCCTGAAAGGAATACTATCGTATTTTATTCCAATACTTCTAAACTAACCATTCCAGAAGATGCAGAAAAAATATACCTAAATTTAGAAAAAACCCCCTTCCCCACTCTCTATGCGTCACAGAATCCTGATGATCATTTTGCAGATTCTTTTGTTTCATTTATAACTACAGTCCAAAATAAAAAGAACCATATAATTAAAATTACCTATCCAAATGGGACTCACAAGATTTTTAAAAATGGGATGCTCACAGGAAGAAGTAATCGAGAAATGTCATATTTTACATCTCTTTTCCCCTGAATTCTAATTAACAGATTATTACTAAATATATCTTATGCATTCCCTTTTTCAAGAGGAAGTCTTACTTTAAATATAGTATTTCCAATTTCTGAATCTACTGTAATACTACCATTGTGTTTATCTATGATTTGTTTACAGATATGTAGCCCTAGCCCGGAACCTTCTCCAGATTTTTTCGTTGTATAAAATGCATCAAATATCTTGGGCAGAACCTCTTGAGAAATTCCAGAGCCGTTGTCCCTAATGGACACCAGAATTGAATTTTGGGAATTTTCTATTTCTTCTCTAACATTTATTGTAAGAATTCCTTTATTTTTCATAGCTTGTATTGCATTGAAAATTATATTTGTCCATACCTGGTTTAGCTCTGCTTCATAACATGTTACCTTGGGAATATCAGAGTATTCTCTCACAATCGTGATACCCTGATTGATATAGTTTTGATAAATTGTAAGAACAGTTTCAAGACCTTCTATTACATTTGCTTCAACTTTCACATTTGGTGCATCGGTTTTTGCATAGCTTTTCAGTGCATATATAATTTTAGATGTTTTTTCAACAGCATTATCTATGTTCTTTGATTTTAATTTTAAACCTGCTAATTCATAAATTATTTTAGCAATTTTAATATTATTTTCTTTTTGCCATAATGTGGTATACTCTTCATTGATAGTATCAATTTTTAATTGGACTAACACTTCAGAGATTTCATCTGCATTGGCTATTTCTAAAAGTTCTAACCTATTCTTTAATTCTTTTCTAACCTTACGCTCTTCTCTTGTTGAAATTATTTTGGAAGGGTCTATTTCATTTTCTATAAATTTCTGGATGAAACCAATTGTAGATTCATCAAATTCTCTGAGAGTATTGATCCCTTCTTTTAAAAATTCATCCAATGAAAGTTGAATATTGCTCGAAGATGCTTTAATTGCCCCAATAGGTGTATTGATTTCATGTGCTACACCTGAAACAAGATTTCCTAGAGCAGCCATTTTTTCAGACTGAATCAATTGTTCTTGAGATGCTTTGAGTACTTTGTAAGCTTCTTCCTGTTTTTGTCTTGAGATTTCTACTTTTTCAATTTGTAAAAATGTATACATACTCGAAGAGATTAGAAAGATTAGCTGGTCTAGAAATTTTCTGTTTTCTGTGGATAAGTAAATTGGCTTGGAGAGACTAGTTAAGGAGATGACTCCAAATATTTCATTTTCAAAAATCAGTGGTGCAATGTAGAGTGCTTTCATTTTTAAAAGTTCTTGATTTGCTGTCTCAGCTGGAGAATCTATCTTTCTATCCTTCATATTTGATAGAAAAATAGTCTTATTTTTTAGATAGCAATTCATATGAAGTCCCCTAGTCTCGGAAAAAGGTAGATTGCGTTTAGAAATTTCTTCCTGAATGGATTGAGTGATCTCTTCACCAAAAAGAGTATTATATGTCAACTCTTGCTTTTCTTTATTAACTAAATAAATTGCTAAATTTTTCAATTCATAAGTTTCGTTAAAATAAGATTTTAGTTTATGTAACACATTGAAAAAATTTGTTGAGGATTGAATGGTACTAGTAAACTCACTTATTTTTTTTAGTCTTTCCGTTTTTGTGTAGAGTTCTATTCTAGAGTTTTCTGAATTTTCCTTTTCTAATTGGATTTCTTTGAAAAGAATAGAGCTGTTGATAATACCCGCAAGGTGTTCTCCTAGAATAGAAAGCCTTGTAATATCTTCTTTGTTTAAATTCATCCTACCATCTTTCCATAAATCCAATGTCCCAATGGGTTTACCTTGAAAGTTAAGTGGAATTATAATAAAAGATTCTATTTTGGCTTTTTGAAGTACATATAGCTCTTCCTGTGTTACACCTCGAGGTTTTACCTTAGAAAAATAAAGGGGTTTTTTGGAAGAAAATGCATAAGCATGTGCAGAGAGACTTCCTTTCAATTGGACTTTCATATTTAAAATATTTTGTATTTCTTCTTCAGAAATAAATGATGGCATTTTTACCATTACTGTATGTCCAAAGTCATTTTTATCTTGAACCAATCCCAATACATAGTAACACAATCCATATCTGTCAGAGAGATATGTGATAAGTTTTTCCATGATTGTGGGCAAATCTAATGATTCGTTTACGCTTTTAACGAATAAATTCAGATTTTCAGTATCTTTTTTTTCTAAGAGCAAGTTATCTTGGGAAGTTTTAAAATTGGATATGGCTACCTCTGCTTTAGAGTATGCTAATTCTACCTTTTCTTTTTCACTTTTTAATTCTTCTGTCCTCAAGTTGACTTCATTTTGTAGATTTTCATTCAAATAATCTGATCTTCTTTTTAGAATATCAATTCTGTATGCCAGTCCTACAGACAATAGCAATGCCTCTAATAAAGAACCAATTTGTACTGCATACTCTGTAAAAAAATTAGATGGTAAAACTCCAAATGATTTTAAAGAGTAGATCACAATGCCAGCTATTAATATTGACCACGCAATCAGATAATAGATGGACCCTTCTTGTTTCTTATATATACTCTTAATAGCAGAGTACATCCAAAATCCTGGCATCAACAAGCCTAAAATAGCTATCCCTTTTATAATATATCCGGAAGGTAATATAAAAACATTTATCAGTAGCAAAATTACAATTAATTGGAAAAGTTTGGAAACTTTTTTTGTTTTACCTTCAAGCTTTAAGTAGTACTCACAAAAAAGCATACCAGTAAATAAAACAGCTACATAAGATCCAAGTAGAAGAATATTTGTAAACTTAGGAAAATTAGGAAATAAATATTGTAGTACAGTTCCATTTACACCCGATTGAAGTAAAAGATAAGTAGTTAAAAATAAAAAATATACGAGATATGTTTTATCCCTAAGGAAAATATATATAAATAAATTATAAAATGCTATTAAAAATAATCCCCCATAATAAAAACCCAGTCCCATTGATTCCAAACCCCTCAGGTTCCCAAATTCATCTGGAGAAATTAAAAAGGTGGTGAATTGTTTGGCTCCACTAGATTTAATTCTAATAAATAAATCTAAGGAAGGGTTATCTTTAAAATTAATTTCAAAATTGATTCTTCTATCAGGTAGAAAGCGATTTTTAAAGGGAAGCATATCCCCACTTTCAAAATAATATGGTTCTTTACCATTTTTAAAATCAATGTACAAATCCACATAATCCAGGGTTGGAAAGGAAAGATAAAGTATCCATTTGTCTATTGAAGAAGTGTTGACTAGGGTGGTATGAAAGACGTATATTTTATCTTCAAATCCAAAATTATTTTTGTTCTGTGGAACTTTTTCATATTGCAAGGTTTTCAAATGTGCAAGAGAAGATTTCTCCTCCTTCACAACTGTATAAACCAGATTACTTGTAATCTCAAATTCCTTGCGGGTATCATCAATTGGGTAGTCATCCCCTAATAAGGTGTTTGAATAAAGGATAAAACCAAATATAATTCCTAGCACAATCTTTTTGAGTGGTATGAGTCTTATGTTCATATATAACTATTGGTTTAACTATTAAATGTATGAATATTACTAGAAAGAAAAGTAAGTCAATACTAATTTCACATATATGAAATTCGAGATTAAAAATGACTTTTTCTATATTATCTAATCTAAATAGAAAGCAAGGAAAAAATAAATTGATTTATAAAAATCCTCATTAAAAAAACTGTGGAATAGGTCTAATAAATATGACGTTACAGTTTAAAATATTTTCTAGTCAGATGATATATTATTGATAGGTAACAAATGAATGGATAAAAAAAAATTATGTATAACAGGGATAGGTGGTTTTATTGGAAGCCGCCTTGCTGAATTATTTTCAGAAAAAGGAGCAATTGTTAGTGGGATAGAAATTGATCCTGAAAAAGTCAAAAATCTTCAGAAGAAAGGTTTTAATGTCTACCAAGGTAGTACAAATGACACAGAACTTTTAGGAAGAGCTTTCGAAGGGTGTGATATAGTACTACATACCGCAGCAATTGTAAGGGAAGGTGGAAACTTAGAAGACTTTAGAAGTGTAAATGTTCATGCTTCTGTTGAAATAGCAAAAATTGCAAAAACCCTTGGTGTAAAAGTTATGGTTCACTTTTCTTCCGTGATGGTTTATGGTTTTACATACCCTCCCTTCATTACAGAAAATGGAGAACTCAGAGGGGAAGGCAATCCATATTGTATCACAAAAATTGAAGGAGAAAGAGAGCTTTCAAAGCTGATAGATCCTAATTTTGGTATCATTTTTATTAGACCAGGTGATGTGTATGGTCCAAATTCAATGCCATGGGTGATGCGACCTCTTGATTTGATGAAACGTGGACTCTTTGCACTCCCGGATGGAGGAAACGGAAAGATAAATCTAACCTATATAGACAATTTAGCTCATGGTGTATATCTGGCAATCCAAGAGAAAGCCTATGGGGAAGCCTTTAATATTACAGATGGTGAAACACTCACTTGGAAAGAATATTTTACCCGATTGGCAGATGCTGGCGGACATACCCATCCAATGGTACTGCCTGCATTTTTATTGAAAGGTTTGGTTCGGGCACTTGGTTTTGGCTATTCTCTTATGGGAGAAGAACCTCCCGTCTCGGAAGAAGGTGTTAACTTTT
>Ga0214921_10010722_pt1 | contig 11279 bp, 17 predicted proteins | sample LL1505_MetaG_FD_177992 | JGI IMG/M metagenome (GOLD analysis project Ga0214921, IMG submission 177992) | Freshwater microbial communities from Lake Lanier, Atlanta, Georgia, United States - LL-1505 | ecosystem: Environmental > Aquatic > Freshwater > Lake | place: USA: Georgia | collected...
CTTGCTTGCTCATTTCTTTCTTCCTATGTTATACTTTGTCACGAGGCTCCATTCATTTTTTTCTTTGAATGGAAGGATCTTAATTTGGTTCAAAGGAGTCTGAGGCTCTGTGATCTTTTCTTGATCAACAACAGCGATCAATCCCCAGTCGGAGAGAAGTTTGACGACAGTATTTCTACGGCCTTTATCTTCGTCTGAAAAATCTGTAGGTTTACCGTCAAGAGCAAAGAGCTCTTTAAAGTGGACGATATAATATTTGCCTTGTTTGTGTAGGATATGGCAAGACTGATAAAGAGTCTTGTCCTTACGAGAAGCCACGCCGATACGAGTCAGAGTTTCACGAACTTTTAGGAAATCATCCTCTTCGCCGAGCCTCACTTCAATTAAACTTTCTAAAACACTCATGTTTCACCCTTCTGAATCTTTTTCTTTATTATTTTTATATGTTCAGAGGAGAGGATATCAAGAGCTGCCTTGGCAGCGCGGCGGTTATAACCGTAATACTCTGCAACCGCTTCGAGATCTCCATCCTTTTCTTTTTTCACCCACTTCGCAAAGCGTTTGCTAGGTCGTATGATATTTATCAAAAAAGAATATTGGAGTTTGTTATCGAGGTGGTGGTTACAGTTCATCATGTTTGCGGCATGGATACTATCCGCAAAATAGGACAGAGAACGATTCGTTAGCCAAGGACTATAAGTCTTCTCGGCGAGTGTGTCATTCTCCGTACCTTTCATCAGGTTCTTCTTGGTCGAGTTGATCGATGTCACGAAGTCGAATGCCTTCATCGCTGCGTCCTTTCATAATCACTTCAGCAGACTTATCAAAGAAGTCTGCACATTTTTCACATATCTCAAGAGAGACCACACCTTCATCGGTATTCACCCGCATTTCATGGAATGGCACACTCTTGAGATACTTATCTTCACATACGGCGCACGTCTTGTTTCGATTGAACCAGATCACAAAAACTCGCAGTCGGCCATGATCTCGGTGAGACATGCCATGAGGTTGATTTCAGGATCAGCAGCGAAGGCATTTTGATACTGGTACTTTGCAAGGTGTAGCACCAGCTGAGGCATGCTACCCTTACCAATATGATCTTCAGCCTTATCGAAGAAGGCACGGAAGAATTCGGTAGGTTCAATGTCAGACTCTCCAAGCCACTTACGAACGGCTGTGAAGTTCTTATCCTTCATGTAACCGATTAGCTTGGCAAGAGCAGTATCCGAGAAATTCCTAAGAATCCCAGTGTCAATCCCGCCAGTAGCACTATAACGTTGGAGCTCATTAATAACACGTCGCCAATCTGGAAAGTGTGTCTTGATGACTTCAGCAACGACCGCTTTTTCATAAGAAACTGATTCAGTCTCGAGGATTCCACATACTCTTTGCATAAATTGTTTGGCAAGAGATGGGAGTTCCGACTTAGGAATCTTAAATTTGATAACCGAGCATCGAGAATGGAGCGGCTCAATAATCCGATCGACAAAATTACAAGTAAGAATGAATCCACAGTTTGCACTGAATTCCTCCATAAAGTTACGTAGAGCTGGCTGAGTGGACTGAGGGTTGAGATAGTCGGCTTCGTCGAGGATCACCATCTTTCTGCCACCCATCAGCGACACAGAGCTAGCAAACTGAGAGATGTCGTTACGCAGCATGTCGATGTTACCATTCATCGAGCCGTTGATAACGATGTAGTCACATCCAAGCTCTTCACACATGGCTTTGGCCACAGTCGTTTTACCAACGCCTGCGGTGCCAGAGAGAATGAGGTTAGGAATGTTCTTCTGATCTACGAACTGTTGAAATGTTTTCTTGAGTTCGTCAGTCAGGATAGTGTCGGACACGGTCTTTGGGCGATACTTCTCGACCCACAAAAAATCTTCAAGCATAATATATCTCCGTCACAAAAAGTGGGCGATGCCGAAACACCACCCATTATAATCAAGCCTCGAACGAGGAGTTGGATTCAACAGCAATCCAATATTCTACTGTTGCACCCTTCCAATAGCTAAGACCCTTCGAAGAGATCGAAACGTCATAAGAACCTGGAATCAACTTCATACAATCCGAACGGAATACCATGCGGAAGCGAGCTTCAGTTTCACCAACTTCGACGCTGAATGAGTCGTTGCTAGTGCCACGAGTATCGACAGCTTGAAGCAAGATCTTGCCGTTCTTACCAACGATGGCGATTTCAGGTAGCTGAGAAACTGCCAGCGCCTTCATCACTCGATTGAGTGCTTCTTCTGAAATCAAGCAGTTGACTTCAGGATTAGGCAATTCAATCTCACGATCTGGTGGAACGATGATTAGCGAAGGATCAGTGACAGCGTACTGAAACTTGTTGTTGCCTTCGATGAGTTCGACGTAAGAATCCTTGATTTCAATCTCAGGATCATTAAACAAGGAGAGAGTGCCGATAAACCGTGAGAGGTCGTATACGGCAAAACCCCTGTCGAATTCTTGTTTAATTGTTGCTTTCGCAAGAACAGACTTTGTACTCGAAATAGTGCGGATCACGCTTCCAGGCTTGAACATGATGTTCTTGTTAATAGCCGAGAAGTTCTTGAGTACTTGCAACGTATCATTATCTAATTTCATAATAAATCTCCATATGTTCGGAATATTCAATATACCAAGGTTTGTATTAATTGTACACTTATTTGTTTTTGCCAAGTGCAGAAGGATCTGCAGTTGCTGCAGCACCGATACGTGCAATATCTGGTAGAGAACCACCGAATACATACGAACCAACGTGCTTCAGCTCCATCCATGGACATAGCCATACATGCATACCAGCGTTGCGAACCCACTGACAGAACATGTAGTCTTCAGAGAGGTAGCGCTTGGAGTAATCTTTGATCAAACCGTTGTTCGGATCTTTCACAAAGTCTACAATATCTTTCGCTTTTGCTTTTGGATTTTTTTTCAAGTATTCTTCAAGCTCTGCATTGATATTCGTACGCTTATGATCGATAGGTGTATCGAAGTATGCCATGATCTCTCGACTGCCATCAAAGTGTTCTGTGCGAACGTGATCTGGCTTGTAGAATTGCTGAGGATATGCTTCTTGGAATTTCTCGAAGGTGTTACGGCGAATCATCATGAAGCCTGTACCAGATTCAAGTACTTCGACTGGTTGACCGAGAGGAATTTCACGAGTTTCACCTGTCGGATTGAAGACGTAGTCGCCGACAAACTTTTCAAGATCGTTTGGATTCTCGTCAGCCATGCCCTTATCGACAGCAAGTTTGATCTTTTCCCAGCTGATGCACTTCTTTGGATATGGACCAGCGATGATATCATATTTGTCTTGAGTATGATCTGGATTCTGCAGTGCAAGCAGAGCGATCACGTCGTTAGGATTGAATCCAATGTCCGAGTCGATGAACATCAAGTGAGTATCACCTGAACGCATGAACTCGTCAGCGCAGTAGTTACGTGCTCGAGTAATTAGTGATTCGTTGAAGAGGAAGTAGAATCTGACTTGGATTCCGTAGTGTGTGCAGAGTGCCGAGAGATCTGCGATCGAACGTGTAAACATACCTGCGCATTGGCCGCCATACATCGGTGCGGCAATAAAGAGCTTGCGCTTACGTAGCTCTTCCATTGGAACATTAATTTCAATACCCATAATTAATCCTTATTTTCAGTATCATGAACGTGGAGTTGCATAATTGCGTAGTGGATAACCTTCATCAGGTCCTTTCGCCATTCGGCGGGATCACCCTTACGACCATATCGTTGAGTGTACTTCATCATATTCCCGATATTGAAACCAGTTCCGTGACCAGCATCAATGATGAATTCTGTTGCTTGAAATTTATTTCGGGAATAATGCTGTTCGTAAGTAGCATCGATGTAAGACTGAATTTCTTTGAGTGATTCGCCTTCATTGTATTTATAATCAATGAGATGCTTCGTTGGTAAACCGGGAATAAAAATATCTTTGCTCATTATGTAAAAAAGTCCTCAAGAGTTGCAGGTTTATTTTCTGACAGACCGCTCCATTTACGACCTTGCCAATACGGATATGAATTACGGGAGAGATGCACAGACTTTGGCTTTTCCATACATTCAAAGTCAAGTTCGCCCTTATCATTTTTCAGATAGTCGACCCATTCGATGAAGTTGACGCTACCCTGTGCGCATTGCTTTTTCATTTCATCTTTGAAGATTAGACGAAGTGTCTCACGTGATGCCCAGTCACCATAAAATGGTGTGCCCTTATAGTAACCAGTCTTAGGAAGTGCACGAGACTCGTTCTCAATAGGAAGCAACTCGTATACAGATACCTTGGCAAGATCAAGGTTATGCAGTTGCTCGTAGTATCTTTTGACAAGATCGCGAGTGGCTTCTTCAGGATTAGACTGCCGCATCAGATGGTGACGCACGTCGATGTTACCAAAATAAAATTCAGCAATCTCATGATGAGGCCGAATGAAAGTTTGTAGACCTTCTTTGAGCGCGCCGTGTAGAGTCTTGAAAGGAACCGAGTTGACGAACCAACCTGGACGATACATGCAGATGGCATGGCTGTCACCAGCCACGACACGATTTACGATCTCGATTTCTCGAACCGTGATGGCATTGTTTTCGATATACTTCAGGTTTTCCCAGTCGACCTTATGCCAGTCAGGATGGATTTCACCGTTCAGACGAGGCTCGAGCATCTCACTGTACTTTGGATGATCGATCCAAAGCGAATAGACTTTTTTGGTTTTATCAATTTTGGAGAATCGAATCAGGTTGTCGATGTTCCCGTAATTTTTCATACCGCCGAAGAGATTCAAAGAACCGAACCAATCGTTTCCATGATACACATAGATGCTATCAAACGAATTGATGTCATCATGAATATCACCAGTTCGATCGAGATGAACCAACCCACCATTCTCTACAGAAATTTGTTCTGCATAGATGGCAGCTTGCGCAGCTCGATGTGAATGAATGTTAGAAGATACGGGTGTGAATGGAGATGTAATAAGAGTTTTCATATTATCCCTTATATATCAAGTGTTCTATATTGTACATCATTTTTTGGCCAATCGCGGTAACTATTTACGCGATCGTAGATTGTAGGATCATTGAGTACTGGTTCTTTACCGACATTCCAGAACAAGATGTTCTTACCAGTATTTTTTGGAATGTATTTCCAAACCTTGCCGTCGTAAGTATCTATGCAAGGGAAAGGTGGAAGATTTTCTGGCTTCTCGCTCTGTTGAAATGGCATCGGCTCAGAGATGACTTCGGCTCGACCGAGTTCGCCAGCTTTCAGGTTACGAGACACTGCAACCGAGTGGAACTTGGCATTTGGCCATGCGATTTGCATTGCACGTGACAGAACACCTGTCGAGATAGCTACATACACTTCGTCAGGTGCTTCGATTTTAGATGCGGCCTTGACGATACCAGCAGTGACCAACTCATGCTTCAGGCCGAGTGGAACGAAGAAGGCATCTTCTTGAGAATCTGCCCAATCTTTGGCGATCTTGTTGAGATTTGGCATAGCAGCGATACGATGGAACGAAGCTTCTGCTCCTTGCTCGATACAACATGCCTGATGATGGGAGATGGTTTGTGAAGAAGGCATGAACAACTTCACCTTCTTGTTATGACGCTTGGCTACATCGAGAAGAGAAACGCCGGCGAGTCCAGTGCGAGGCTGTACATACACGATCGTCGACTGATTGATTTTTGAGAGTAGACAATCACCGCCACGAACCTTCGTTCCTGTAATCAAATCATCTCGCACACATCGAATGCCATCATGTACAGTTACAACCGGATCTGGATATGGATCAATCCATGTCTCGGCAAGTTTGAGGTAATATTCTCTGGCTTGTTCCCATCCGTAAATGCCTACGTCTTTGTTGACTCCGTCGATAACATGTTTGTTATGCGCCATTCGTTAGCCTATCATAATTATTGGTCTTGAGAGACCATTCAATGGGATATACCCAATCATACGGGATTTGCATCGTCTGTGACTTCACGCCAAACTTGACTGCCATATACTTATAATGCATGCACAGCTTGTCTTCGAGGTTCAGATAGTTATGCGTATAAATTGGATTGGAAGGATGTGCCTTCAGATAATCCATATGCTCGACTTGCATCTTCGCTGCATCGTTCAGAGGAACATAGTCACCGAATTCGTTGATCTCGTACTTGCTCTTACTCATGAGATTTGGACAGTCGAACACCTGACTCAGACCATCGAAGTAACCTGTACCGCCGTGCAGGAACGAGTCAGGATCCACCCATTCCGGATGGCTCATAGCCACATGTCGAGCAGCGTTCTTCGAAGGATACATGGCATTACGGAATCCATATTCCTTCACAAAGATCTCGTTCAACTTCTTGGCAAACTCCATCATCGTATAAGGACGATTACGAGAAGCAAAGATTTGATCAGCATGGATGTGAGCAAAATCATTTGGCACATCGCATAGCCAATCTTTTACGCTCGTATCCTTTGGATAATAGATTTGAAAAAGATCTGATCGAGCATGACGTTCAGTCATAAATCGAGTACGCATGGCTTCAGAACCACCAGATCTCCAGGCTCTGAAAGTTTTCCAGTGTTCATTGCTAAAGGAGAAGATGAGACATGCTTCGAGTACTGTTCGAGGATCGTCGACTTCTTTCATCTCATCAACGAACGGACACTCGTGCCAGTGTAGGCGATGGCTGAACTGCTGATAGTTGTCACGAAGAAGCGAGTCGCGACGTAAGTCATACTCACGACAGAACTCGAAGAACTTTTCAGTCCTCTCTTCTTGATTCCAATCTTTCATCCACGATTGCTTCGGCTTTCCTTTGTCGTCATATTCGACTTCAGCAATATTAGGATACTGAATATCAAACTCATGTTCACCCAGCAATTCAGTTAATAAGTTCATTGACTTTAGCCTTATATTGTTCAACGGTGAGTCCAGCAGCCTTGATAATGGTATCGTCAGACGGATGGTTTGTCATTCCGTTAAAGGTACGAACTAAGCCGAGATCCAGCATTGCCTTCTGTCGACCATACGGATGATCTTTAATTTTGCATGACGACCACAATGAGTCGAAATCAAGATGGTTATAAGCTCCACCTGGTTTTACATAGTTCTCGACCCATCGGATAAAGTCGCAACATACATCTTCTGCATTATAGGGGAACGCACCAGTGTCTGCATAGATCTTCTCCATTACCCTATCAAGGAAGAGTTCTTGTTTCATTTTGTTTGTGTTGTTTGCCAGATATGAGATACACTCGACTGCATTCGTGCCATAATAAAATGGACTTTCGAGATTGACATACTGCGGAAACCAATCGGCGATGTCTGCTACGAATGCCGCATATTGGAATCGATAAACACGAAGTCCATTCTTGGTATTCCAATCAAACATCCATTCTCCGATTTCGCGAAGATCTTTCTTGGAGTTGTTGCCTTCGAGCCACTCTGCCATTTCTCGGCAAAGACGTGGTGCATACTCAGAAAGATAATAGTCTCCGCCTCTCTTATAACCAGGTTTTGGTTTTGGAAAGGAAGGAAACTGATAACCTACCGATGTGTAGAATGGATATGGATAAACGTTAAGAAACCTCGTCATCTCTTCGATAGTTTTAAACTTATAGAGATGCGGAAGAATTGTGTTCGAGTATCCCGACGGTTTCACTGAGTAGTTAATACCAGAACCAGTCACACGATGGAGAAGGAACACATACAACCATTCGGCAAGCTTGAAGTCAGAGTGCTTACCAGTCCAGTCTGTGGCAATCGTCTTACGTTGGTATGTGTGATGGCCTTTCTCCATCTTGTCCCAGTAAGGATGCTCAGGAGTCCAACCATAGAACACATCGTTGACGATTTGTGAGAAGCCTGCAAACTTACGTTCGACGACGTCATAGAGCTCTACGTTCTCGAGGAGGTCGTCGTTCATATTTGATTCGAGGTATGGAACAGAACCAAGATTACACTTGGCTTGCTGATCCTTTGCTAGATGAAAATATCGGATATACTCGTCATAATATTCAGTGAGTTCCACGCAGATAATCTTTCATATTTTCAAGAGTCATCGTTACGTTACGAAAGTCATTCCACTTTCTGTTACGCATTGAAGGATGACCGATCTTGAGGTGATCTATACCAAGCTTGTCGAGTACCTTCGAAGGAAAGTTGCCGAGAGCAATCACCTTCTTGTCTCTAAACTTGCTTAGCTTAGTATTTATATCCTCAAGATTGACGTTCGCCATCTTTGGTTCTGCGTCGACGATATCAGGAATGACGTTGTAGAAGTCATATGCGTATTGACCTACGATGTTCATCCAGTTCTTGAGACGCCAGTACGTATCAGATCTCGAACGAACATCGTTGCTCGAAGGGCACAGACCGACGACCACGACATCATCACTGATATCGTGGCCACTCAAAGTCGAATAATATAAAACGTCTTTCATTATTTTACCTTATCAAAATGTCTTTCGTATACATGAAGACTACCAACATGCCAAATAATTTTTGGTTCTTTTGTTAGTCCTAAGTCTGCTGTCAAAGTATCAGCAACATGCTTTTGCCACGCGTAATCGTTACGATAACCGAAGACAACATCGTTCGAACGCATCTGAACGATTGCAACAAGTTGCTCATTACGAATCATATACTGTACAGTATTAGTACACATGAAGTCGCTCATACCATCGCGCTTGTAATCTTCCCACATAGTAGGTCGAGTGTAGATCATGACTGCGCGACGACTGTTTGGCAAATGTAATAATTCATTGAAGACACGCACATATTGCAAACCGTTATCTTTGTGATGGATAGCCCAACCATAATTCGAGTTGATCTTACCAGCACGATCAGCGACTTGCTGCCAAATAGCAGGAGTAATACCAGGAATGTCATCGACATACAATGACATTGACTCGTACCATTCAAGCTCACGTTGAATGTAGTCTTCGTTGAGCTCACCGAAGATGGTTGGTTCATCAGCTTCGAATGTGGCACCGATCATCTCGATGGTCTTGACACCAGTTTTGTCAGTGACAAAGTTGCTGTCCATCAGTTCGCCGATAAAGTGCTGACGAATGTCTTCAACTTTAAGCATTAGCAACCTTCTCTACTTGATATTTGTTTGCAGGACGTCTACCTCCGCGGGAATTCTTCGGAGATTTACCAATCTTTAAAATTAAAATACCATTTTGTTCTAAAGACTGCTTACGAGTTATTTCGTGGACAGTATCATTGATACTATGAAAAAGAGGATCATTAGGATCTTCAACATCTGGTGTTAAATACAGATCGTCTTGAAGATTCTCGACAGTAAACTTATATCCATTCGGTTTCGACTTGATATAGTTTTTAGTCATAGTTTTAATAATGTCTTCAACCTTCAGCAAGATTACCTCCAACGCTAGCGCCATCGATCTTGATAGGACGATTGAGGAAGTCACGCTTAGGATCTTGACCGTCCATCTTTCCGCGAGAATAAGCCACTACGAATGACGCATAGTTGATCAGATCCATTGCAGAGTCTACAATCGATTCGAAGTTAGGCGTATAAGTAGGATCTTTTTCCATTGCTTCGATGACAGACTGCATACGCAGAGTCTTGGCATAGATGAGATCGGTAATGGTTGCTACGCCACGAGGATAGTAATCAGCTTGGCGAATGCGTGATGCTTCGTTCTGATAGTCTTTCGACTTCTTCAGCTGAATCTCAGCACATTCTTGAAGGACTTTAATTGATTCGCGTTCTTTAGACATACTTTTCCACCTTATAATATTTGCCGTTAAATTGAGAAGGCATTAATGAATCTACCACATCTTGAGCATTAAGTACATTAATTAATTCGAATGTCACCACATCATTTTCTTGAAGTGGCCGATCTTCAGGCCGATGCATTCGATAAAAACAATAGTGAGTCAGAAGCCCAGCTTTAATGCCAGCTTCTACCCATGGATGTGTATTCATCTTTTGTTCAGAGACATTATAATTCAGTTGCTCATCGATGCACTTAAAGTCGATGAATGCTTCGTCGATGCGGACGTCATAAACGCATGCACCGTTCTTTGTCAGATGCTCAGGCAGAGGGCCAAGAACGATGTTTTTCTTGATAAGCCACTCTTCAAGGACCAGACAGTCGACGTCTTTGGTGAACTTGAAGTCGTTTCGACCGCCTTGATTGAGGCGTGACTTCATTGTTTCACGGAGTTCGAGGAAATCTTTATCGATCACCAAGCCGGGCTCGGTTACGGAAAAGACGGTTTTGAGTTTTTCTAATAGTTCAGTCATAATTTTAATCTACCACATCTTTCATAATATGTACACAGTTATTTAATTCCAAGTGCTTTTCGACCTTCAGAAAGATAATCTTTGTTTAAATGTGTTTTAACAGCATGACAGTTTTTGCAAAGCGTTTGAATATTTTCAGCAGTGTTATTACTCGGATTGCCATCAATATGGTCAGCGTCTAATTGACATTCTTTTGGAATAAGATTGGTAATGGTTGTACTACAAATAAAACCAAGACGACCGTCAGTGTTTTCACAATAATCTTTGCGAAAAACTTTATACTGCCAACCATTTACTTGATGTTTAATACCAAAATGCATCTCGCATATATTGGCCCTTTTAATTGTACCATCTTTGTTTTTGCCGACATTGCGGCCAAGATTCGTGCAATTTTCAGTCTCACAAATACGATTTTCGTGAGTCTTACACATTACAGCACCTTTCCGTCGAGGATGAAGTAGCCACGACCGAGATCATCGCGATCGAATTGCAAAATTTCGTCGTTCATCAAGATTTGCAGAGGCGCTTCGCCTTGAGCGTTGTAGGCTCCACCGAGACGAGCGAAATAAGTTTCAATCGAGTAATGCTTGATCAAAGCGGCTTGAAACTTGGCTTTCGTAACTGGACCACGATGTTTGAAACGGGCGACGAACTTACGCTCAGTACCTGTATTGTAATGGAGGTATCCACCATGGTATTCAAAGTTGCTCTTAACGAATGCAGTCATAATTAATTCCTTCTTGATTATAGGTCCACTATACCAAGAATTGGATTAATTGTACATGTTTATTTTCGAAACAAAACTATTTTTTGAGTTTTGTGAGTAGTCCATGGTTGTTAGCATGGCTCGGAGCCTTCCAACCAGCAGGCTTGATCAGATCTGGTAGACCGAGAGGATTTGGTCGTTCTGGTTTTACTCCGACCTCCTTTTGGAGGTTGGCACGAAGTACCTTATTCCATGCTTCATACGAATCGATACCCAT
>Ga0214921_10010724_pt1 | contig 11279 bp, 7 predicted proteins | sample LL1505_MetaG_FD_177992 | JGI IMG/M metagenome (GOLD analysis project Ga0214921, IMG submission 177992) | Freshwater microbial communities from Lake Lanier, Atlanta, Georgia, United States - LL-1505 | ecosystem: Environmental > Aquatic > Freshwater > Lake | place: USA: Georgia | collected 2015-05-28
ACATTTTATTATTAGGGATAAAAAGAGCTTTTTTTGACATATTATTATTCGTCAAAATAGCTTTATTTTTTGAATACATATGTTTACAAATAGGATAATGTATTTGTTGACATGGACATATTAATTTATTTATAACACAAACTTTACAACCATTATCTAATCTTACTTTTGTACTTCTTATCCAATCTATATAATCAGGATACTTATTATAAAAATCATCAACAATACTTTTTATTTGAGGAATAGGAACATGTGGATAAAAACGACTTACTGTAGGGGGGAATTTAATATTTAATAAATTAATATTACTATATTTTAACATATTCGTACTTGAAACAACTCTATCATCTATAATTGCTTTACCATCTTTTGTAAAAAAATCTGTATATTTTAAAGGTTTCCCTAAAAATATATCATCACAAAAATATATATAATGTTCTGATAAGTTTGGTATTCTTGTAATAGTTGTTTCAATTGCATTTGAATTAGAGTTTGGTAAATATTTCTTATCTGGAAAAGTTTCTGTCGTATCAACTAATATAATCTTATCATTATTTTTATTAATCCATGTTGGATAAATTTTTGGAGCATCTACTAATAAATAAATTTTGTTTATCCATGGCGCGAATTTATCAATAGAACGAAGACTATACTTTAATTCATAATTATATGAATCTCTTGTATTGTTTGATATTTTTTCACCTTTCCATGTATAAACAGCATCAATTGGAAAAGGAGGAACACTATTATCCTCTGAATTATCATTGGAATTATTACGAAATAATTCTTTTCTTAATTCTAAAAAAGCATTTAATAAACAAAATATAAAAATAGTAATAACTGTAATAACTGCAATAACTTTAATATTAATTAAATTTGACATATATATATAATTTACAATATCTAATATATTATAATATTAAAAAAAAATAATTATTTAAAAATAATTATTAAAAAATAATAGATAAAAATAATATTTTTTATTTTTTGATTATTTTTGCGTATTGAATATTAAAAAAATATAATTTAATAAAGTAGTTGTATTTATAAGAATGAGTTTGAAGCTTAAAAAATTTAATATGAATATGATAAGAGATGATTCTGTTGTTGTAATGATTGGTAAAAGAAATACTGGTAAATCATTTTTAACAAAAGACCTTTTATTCTATCATCAAGATTTACCTGCTGGAACAGTTATATCACCAACTGAAAATGCAAATAAATTTTATTCTGACATTGTTCCACCAATATTTATTCATGACAATTATGAGCCCAAAATTACAACTGAATTCATTAAACGTCAAAAACAATTGAAAAAGCGCATTGGATTAGGAGAAAGGGATATAGACAATCGCGCATTTCTAATTATGGACGACTGCCTTTACGACAATGATTGGAAGAAAGATAAAATTATTCGAGAAATATTTATGAACGGTAGACACTGGGGAATCTTCTTTTTGCTCTCTATGCAATATGCAATAGGAATTCCGCCAAATCTACGGTCAAACATTGATTGGGTATTTCTATTGCGTGAAAATAATTATCAAAATCGTAAAAAATTATACGAGTGTTACGCGGGTATGTTTTACACCTTTGAAATGTTTTGTCAAACCATGGATGCTTGCACAGAAAATTTTGAATGTCTTGTTATTCATAATGGGTCTAAGAGTAATAAGATTGAAGATCAAGTTTTTTGGTATAAAGCGGAAAATCACGATGATTTTAAGGTATGTTGCCCAGAAGCATGGGAGTTTAATGACCAAAATTATAATCCTGATGAAGAAGATGAAGAGCAGGAATTAAGTGAGCTTTTCCGTAAAAAGAGTAAGACAAGTATTAAGATAAAGAAGGTTTAAACGGTGAATTTATATGGGATTTTTATTATAAATATTGCTTTTGTTGCAACAAAAGCAAGATATTGGTAGAGATATTTTTTAAGATAAAGAATAAGACAACTATCATGATAAAGATGGTTCAAAAGGTGAGATATATGAAGGAATTATTTGGTAAAGTTCATATAACTTATAGACATAGAAAGATTATTTTTAAATATATTTAGTTTTAATTATCTATAACATCAATATAAAATATAATTTTGTATTATTATACAAATAAAATATTGATAAATACTTTGTATTACTAATGGTTATAGAAACTTTTAATTTATAATAATCAATTAATTTATAATAAATTAATTGATTTAAAGACATAACTTCTAATAATATTATAAATTATAGGATGGAAATAGTAAAATCATTTAACGAAAACAACTTACATACAGATATTGTAATAAGAGGAACAACAGATAATCCTTTATTCAGAGCATCTGATATAGGAATTATATTAGATATAACCAATATAAATAAATTAATTAAGGATTATGATGAAACTGAAAAAATTTTATTAAAGCATAATACAAAAAACGGTATACATGAAATAAATTTTCTTACAGAGGAGGGTTTATATAATGTTTTATTTACATCTAGAAAACCAATTGCGAAACAATTTAAAAAATGGGTTTGTTCAGTAATAAAGGAAATTCGTTTAAAAGGAAAATATGAATTAGAAAACAAAATAAAAGAACAAGAGAATGAATTAAAAGAATCTAAAAAAGAATTAGAATTAAAAGATGAAGAACTTGAAAAAAAACAAACACTTTTAGAAAAATCGAAAATTGAAAAATCAAAAGAAATTGAAAAAACTATTATAAAACAATTTCCAATAAACACTGAATGTATATATATAGGAACAATTGAAAATACTAATGAATCAAATGAAAAATTAATTAAATTTGGACATACAAATGAATTATCAACAAGAGTAGCATGTCATCATAAAACTTATAATAATTTTGTTTTGATTGATGGTTTTCTTGTAAAAAATAAAGTTGAGATCGAAAATTTAATTAAAAGTCATGAAATTATAAAAAAACAAATACGAACTATTAAGGTAAATGATAAAAATAAAACTGAAATTATTGCATATGATGATGTAAATTTTACTATTGAAAAATTAGTTAAAATAATTAAAGATATTATTCAAACAAAAATATATAGCATTGAAAATTTTAATAAATTATTAAAAAGAAATGACGAATTAGAAGATATTCAAAGAAATATTGATGAAAAAATTAAAAATTTAGAAAATGAATTAAATGAACATACTAAAAAAATAAAAGAACAAAACATTGAAATTATTTATTTAAAAGAAAAATTAGAAGAAAAACAAAAAATTATTGATAATGTTGATAATGAAAATGAATCTGTTTATAAAAATGTGTTATTACCAGAAGACGACTTAAATAAAAAATTTGATGAATTTATTAAAGAAATATGTATTGTAAGACCTGATGTTGAAGAAAAATCCGTAAATATAGAAGGACGTTACCGTTTATGGGAACAGGTTAAACCTAAAAAGGAAGTATTTCACGCATTAAAAAATTATTTAGATATAAGGTTTAAACCTAAAAAAATAAATGCTAATCATTCTTATGTTGGTATTAAATTAAAAAATGTTGAATATAAAAAAAATGATAATGATTCAGATGTTCAAAGATTTATTTTTAACTCATGTAATTTTTCAGATACTGCAAAAATATTAAATTCAACACTACTTAAAGAATATCAAAAATGGAAAATATCATTAGATAAAGAAACCTCTAATGATGATATGAAAGATTTAAAAAAATATTTGAATGAATCCCCGTATACACTCAAAGCAACTGTTTGGGTTGATAATCAAAGCAACGAAGGATATTACGGTATTGAACTTAAAATGGCTGATTATAAACCAAAATATAATAATACAACTGGTAAAAAAGTATATAAAATTGAATTAAAATCGAATTTATTGTTGTCAACATATGATTCGATATTAAATGCTAGTTTACATGAAGATATTAGCAGAGCCTCGATGAGTAGATGTGTTAAAAATAAAACAGTTTTTAAGAATGATTATTATTATACTTCTGAATTACCAAATATAATTGAGGAATCCAAAGATGATTATTATACAACTTCTCAGACTGATGAAGTTCTAGTTGAGTAAATTAAATAAAAATATTGTTAAATAATTATTTTTTAAAATTTTTTATATGTAAATAAATTTTATTTAGAACATTGAATATATTAAAATCCTTTTCAAATGGTTTATATCTTATAAAAACACAATTTAATTCGTCAATAATTTCATTTTCTCTATTATTATCATATGATATATTATAATGATTTTCATCACATTCTATTGCTAAATTATATTCTTCAAAATACAAATCAACAAAATATTTATTTATTTTGAATTGTTTAATAATTTTTTCTCCACTAAATGTATCTATTATAGATTTTAATGAATATGTTTCTATACATGTAAATTTATTAGAATGTATATTTATATTAAGGGTATTACATATATCTAATGAAGATTCTTTGCGTGTTTTATTAACTATTTTTAATAATAGAGTTAATGTAATATATGATTTATTATGTTCTCCGTGACTTGTTTTAATTTTAAATTTAATTATATTATTTTTGTTACATGCTAAAATTTGTCTTATATTTTTAATTCCTAATATATTACCAATATCACTTGCACAATATAAAATATAAGGTATATCATCATTAAAAATTATATCACATATATATTTTTCTTTAAATTTGTTTGCAATTAAAATCTCATCCTCTTTTGTAAAATTCATTTTATACGTTTTGTTTTTTTACAAAATAAAACTAAAATATAACTAAAATTATAATCATTTTTTATTAATTTTATAATAATTTTTAAATATTATTAACCCTTTACCTGAATAATATTTAAAATCGTGCGCATGGTGTACGATTCTTTAAGTAGTATTATAAAATATTTATGTAAAGGGTTAATAATAAATTATTATATTAATAATAAATTATTATATTATTAAATAATAATATAATGTCTAAAATTGATCCTTGGATAGATAATATGAATTTATCAAAACTATTAAAAACAAATGGGAAAAATGAATATTTAATATATGGTCCAAATAATTTAATAGGTTTAAGAGATTATTTAAAAATAATTTTTTATATAAATGGTATTTTTCTAAATATTTCAAGTGATATGTTTGATTTTGAAGTAAGAATTGATGTTAATTTAGAAGAAAGAAGTGCACAAATAAATAATATAGAATCATATTTTAAAGATGATAAAGAATTTTATTCAGGAACAGATATTATGAAATTATTTTTAAAAATACTTAGAAATATTGGTATAATTAAAGTTTTATTAATTGACCAAAGTAAAATAAAATGTAAAAATAGAGTAGGAAATATAAAACATATGTTCAGTAATACTATACCATATTCAATTATATCATTATTAAAAAATAATAAAACTTTTTATATGAAATTTGGATTTAAACCTTTTATTAATATGTTAAATAAATCTAATAATATTAATCTTATTTTGGAAAGTTTAAAAATAATAACATGGGATGAAATTTATAATATAATAATAATGGGAGAAAAAACAATTAAATTAATTAAAAATGGACAAAATAATATATTGAGTAATGAAATTAGAAATATTGATATATGGATATTATATTGGAGAATGATACAAAAGTCTTTTGAAGAAATATATTTTAAATTTAAAGATATTTATATAGGTCCATTTTCAGCTTTTGAAAAATATAATAAAAATGATTGTCAGATGTTTATAAATTGGCTTGAATTATATTCATTAAGTAGATATTATGAAAAAACAAATTATATATTTTATACAGAAAATGGTATAAAACAACAATTTATTATTCCTTATAAAGAAGAATTTAATAAATTATTAGAAATTATTAAAAAAAGTATATGGATTTTAGAAGATTTACAAAATTATAATTCTGAAAGTTTAATAAATATAGATTCTTATAATACTATATAAAAATAAATAAATTAATAATATTATTAATGAAATATTTTGACGATTGGTCAGAATATTTATATTGTATTTTAATAAAAAAAATAAATAATATTATAAATATCAAAGACTTATATATTTATAATAAAATATTTTGCAATAAAAATTTTACGTTAAAGTTTTTAAAAAGTAATTTTAAAGTAATTGATTATGATATGTTATCATATAATCCGAATATTACACTTGAATATGTAATTGATAGAAAACATTGTAATTGGAATAATTTAATATTAAATAAAACATTAGGAAAGAATATATCAAATTATGATATATATGAAAATTATAAATACATTTTAAATAAATATTATCACTTTAATATTTTATATGAATTATATGAAACATGGGAAAATATTATATTTATAGAAAAAAAATTTAATCATAATATAAAATATGACTTGTTATCAATGAATAATAATATTACATGGGATATTATTTTAAATAATATTGATAAAAACTGGAATTTTGAAAATTTAGTTGTTTATAACAAAAATATTACAATAGATATTATTCTAAATAATAATTATTTTTTTAATGAAAAATGTATTAAAGTTTTATCTAAAAATAAGAGTATAAAATGGTCAGATATTATTAAACATCCTGAAATAGATTGGAATTTTAAAGATTTAAGTTTAAATAAAAATATTACATTTGATATTGTTTTAAATAATCTCGATAAAAAATGGTGTTTTCATAGATTAAGTTCAAATCCAAATATAAATATCGATATAATAAATAATTATAATCAATTTAATTGGAGTATATATTGGTATTCTTTTAATCCAAATTTAAGGTTAGATGATATTGATAAATTACAAATTAATAATGATACGAAAGATTTATCAATAATAATTAATAATTTATTTTTAAATAATTATGATATAGAAAGAAACGATTTTTTCAAAAGGTATAATATTATTAATGATAAAATATTAACTTATGATAATTTTGAATTATGTATATATTAAAAATATTTTTTATATTTATCATCATTAATAAATTCAGTCCATTTATTATATATTTCTTCATTCGACATAATTTCTCTTTTTTTATTATAATTGTATTGTTGATGACCAATCCATATAGCTAAAGTTTTAACATTGCTATTTTTATATCCAGACGGTCTTTTTCTATTATTATCAATATAATGTTTAATATCATTTAATGTTTCTAACCAACTATCTTCATTTGATTGAAAATATTTTTTATATTTAGTAGACTTAATAAATTCAGTCCATTTATTATATATTATTTCTTTAGACATTATCTGGGTTTTTGTTATATAATTTTTTTTTTGGAATGCTATCCAATGTCCTAATTTATTAATTTTTTTATAATTAGATCCTGCACTTGGTTTTTTATTATTAGTATCAATATATATTTTAACTTCTTCTAATTTATCATTCCAGTCATTTTCATTTGATTGAAAATATTTTTTATATTTAGGATTATTTATAAATTCTATCCATTCATTGTAAATTATTTTGTTTTTTATTATGTATTTTTTTTTATTATAATTTGTTATCTGATGACTTATCCATTTACCTAAAAATTTAATTTGTTTATCTTTATTAGACTGAGATGGTCTTATATTATTTGTATCAATATATATTTTTACTTTTTCTAAAATATTATTAAATACTTCTTCATTTGATATAAAATATTCTTTATATATTGAATTATTTGTGAATTCTCTCCAGTTATTATAAATTTTTTCATTCGCCATATTACCTTCTCTTTTTTTATATTTTTGTACTTGTTGAGTTGTCCATATTCCTAATTTTCTTATTTCTTTATTTTTATCCGTTTGAGATGGTCTTTTACAATTTTCATCAATATATAATTTAACCTCTTCTAATCTTTTCATCCATATTTCTTCACCATTCTGTAAAATACCCATGCTATTATAAATCATATTATACTTGAATTCAATATCAATATCTTCATTCTCATCTTCATTTCCTTCATCATCATTAGTATTTTCAATAGATATATATCCACCCAATTGTTTATTTTCAAATGATTTTTTAATTCTACTATCATTTTTAGCCATAACTTTCAAAAAATTACAAATGTTCTTTTCATCTTCTTTTGCTGAAAACGGTAATATTACATTTGCCATTGTTTTATTTGGATGTAATCTTAAACATCTTCCAATAATTTGAATCAATGTTGTTTTTGAAGTTGGTAAATGTAAAAAACATACTCCTTTTGTTATTGGTGCATCAAATCCTTCTACCAATATTCGAACATTAACTAAAAATGCAATTTCACCCCTTTTATATTTTTCAATAATCATATCTCTTTTCTTTTTTGATGTATTACAATCAATATAATCCGAACTATTTAATAGTAATTCATTCATAAGTTTATTTATTTGTTTTCCTTCTTTTTGAGAATTACAATAAATTATAATACTTCTGTAATTTTTCAATAGATGTTCACAAATATTTTTATTTGAAATATCATCATTAAATATCGGAACATGAATTTGATAATCACATAAATATTTTAAATCAATCATAGTCCTTATATCTTGACTATAATATTCAAAATTATCACATGAATCAATAGTTGCAGATAAATATACATTATTTTCATATTTATCTAAACTTTTAATAATTTTAGTGTAATTTTTAACATTAACAAGTTCATCTTCAGTATCATCTGAAGAATCTTTAGTATCAATTGAATCATCATCACTAAAATATTCCAATGAATCACACGTCTCATCTTCATATTCTTCATCTTCATATTCTTCATCTTCATATTCTTCATATTCATCTTCTTTAATAAAATCTTCATCAAAATCATATTCTTCATTTTCATAATAAATAGCTGGTTTGTTAATATGGTGTGCTTCATCAATAAATATTTTTTCAAAAGTAGAACAAAAATCTTCAATTAAATTAACTGAATTAAAAACACAAATCGTGATTAATTTCTTTTCATCAAAGTGATTATTACTATCACCTATTAATTGTATTTTACTTTTCATTTTCGGTTTATGCTTGATTATTTCTTCTTTTAATTGATACATCAATATAATTCGCGGAACTAAAATTAAATATTTTAATTTATCTTTCATTGAATAAATAATAACTGAATTCTTTCCCGTCCCTGTTGGTAAATTTATAATAACATTCTTTTTATTTTCGCGTATAATATTTATTGCCTCTATTTGATAATCTCTTAGTTCAAATTTATCATCAAATATTGGATATTCTGGAGGATTTATTATTAAATTTTCACAAAAAGTAATTAGTTCTTTTTTACAATATGGCTTATCAATAAATAATTCACTCCTCTCTAATAAATTTTCAGATAATATACAATCATTATTCCGAGTTATAACCAAATTTTCCCATCTAACAATAGGTTTTTTTAATTCTTTGTCATAAATATTTTGACTACCAAAAAATGTAGCGCACTCTTTCCATGTTAAACTATTTTTACGAAGTTTACACTGAATAATAGTATTTAATAAATCTGAACAATCAATACCAGTATCATTACGAGACATTTTATTTATCTCTTTAAAATTTGGATCAATATCATCATATTCATAAAAAGATTTATTATATTCTTCTGATAGTTTAATACATGAATAATATTCAAAAATCTTCCATAAATCGTTATTATCAAATTCTTGTTTATTTGATTTTTTTAAATCTGTATACCTTTCAAAGATATTTATTATATATTTATTATAATGTTCCATTTGTTTTATGCGTTTTGTTTTTTTACAAAATAAAATTAAAATATAACTACAATTATAATCAATTATAATCAATTTTTTTTAATTTTATAATAAATAAACTTAAAATTTTTTTAATTACCACTTCTCTAAAAACTCATCTAAATCAGTATCATCTTTTAAATTTTCTATTAAATAACTTGGATGGTATTTTTCCATAATTCTAACTTCCATGGCTTTCATATACCATTGTCTAAATCGGCTTTTAAATTTTAATGAATAAAATAAAATACGGAATTTATTTAATATCTGTATTTTTATATTTATAAAATAAACGCTATCATTATAAATGCTATAATTCGTAATTATTTCACTAATTGGATTATCACTATAATTAAATATTCTTAATTTTTTGTTTAAAGATGGTAATATTATCAATTTATTTTTAGAACAATATAATGTCTCCAAATTTTCATTTAATTGCGATAAAAATGTTAAACTATTATTACAACAAAACAATGTTTCCAAATTTTCATTTAAAGTCGGTAAAAAAGTCAATTTATTACCTGAACAACCAAGTGTTTTTAAATTTTCATTTAAAGCGGGTAAAAAAGTTAATTGATTAACATGACAATTTAGTGTTTTTAATTTTTTATTTAGTTCAGGTAACACTGTTAATTTATTATTATAACAATTTAATGTATCTAAATTTTTATTTAAAGTCGGTAAAAAAGTTAATTGATTATCATGACAATTTAGTATTTCTAAATTTTCATTTAGTTCTGGCAATGATGTTAATATATTATTATAACAATTTAATGTTTTTAAATTCTTGTTTAAAGTCGGTAATGAAATCAATTGATTATAAGAACAACCAAATATTTCCAAATTTTTATTTAAAAATGGTATAAACATTAAATTATTATTAGAACAATATAATTCAATTAAATTTTCATTTAAATTAGGTAAAGACCTTAGTTGATTATGATGACAGATGAGAATTTTCAATTTTTCATTTAATTCTGGTAAAGATTTTAATTTATTGTTATAACAATATAATGACTCTAAATTTTCATTTAAATCTGGTAAAGACCTTAGTTGATTATTATGACAGTTGATTATTTCCAATTTTTGATTTAATTTTGGTAAAGTTTTTAATTTATTGTTATAACAATATAATCTTATTAAATTTTTATTTAATCGTGGTAAAAAAGTCAAATTATTATTATAACAAATTAATTGTTTTAAAGATTCATTTAATTGTGGTAAAGAACTAAGCCTATTATTCGAACAATATAATACTTCTAAATTTTTAAAACGCGATAAAGAAGGGATATATTCTAAATTAGAATTACTTACATTTATTTTTGTAATGTCTTCTGGTAAAGAATTTAGATACGTCTCTATATCATAACGCATATCATATTCCATATTATATTCTATATTCATCTTTGCTATATATTTTAATTTAAACTTTTTTAAATTAAATTTATATAAGTCAATGCTAATTTTATAATTAAGTGGTAGAATAATTAAAATTATAAATTTTAATTATTTTTAAAAAATATATTTTATATTTAATGAATAAATTTCTTTTAGAATTAATTAAATTTTATGTTAATAAAATACCAAATAAAAG
>Ga0214921_10010725_pt1 | contig 11279 bp, 7 predicted proteins | sample LL1505_MetaG_FD_177992 | JGI IMG/M metagenome (GOLD analysis project Ga0214921, IMG submission 177992) | Freshwater microbial communities from Lake Lanier, Atlanta, Georgia, United States - LL-1505 | ecosystem: Environmental > Aquatic > Freshwater > Lake | place: USA: Georgia | collected 2015-05-28
TAGCCTGAATGGCGGGGCGGGCAATGATACGCTGATCGGCGGCGATGGCACCGATGGTCTCAGCGGCGGCGATGGCGATGATAGCCTGGATGGCGGGGCGGACAATGATACGCTGACTGGCGCTGCCGGTGGCGACTTTTTCACCATCAGTGCCGGCACTGACAGCATCACCGACCTCGGCGATGGGACGGATGTATTGGCTATCTGGTCTGGCGCCGCGGTCAATGCCACCCTGGAAGGGGCCTGGACCGCCACCGCCAGCAGCAGCAATGACGGCACAGCTAACCTCATCGCAGCAGGCTTCGCGGTGAACCTGGCCGATGCATCAGGCGCCAATGGCTGGTCGGTCAGCAATGCCGGCAATGGCACAAGCGTCAGCCTGACGGGTTCGGTTAATGCCGATACCCTGGTCGGCGGCGATGGAAACGATAGCCTTGATGGCGGAGCTGGTAACGATACCCTGGCTGGCGGCGCAGGGGCCGACACGTTCAACATCAGTTCAGGTACTGACAGCGTCACCGGCCTCGGCGATGGAGCGGATGTATTGGCTATCTGGTCCGGCGCCGCGGTCAATGCCACCCTGGAAGGGGCCTGGACCGCCACCGCCAGCAGCCGCAATGCCGGCACGGCCAACCTCATCGCAGCAGGCTCCGCGGTGAACCTGGCCGCTGTATCCGGCGCCAATGGCTGGTCGGTCAGCAATGCTGGCAATGGCACAGGCGTCAGTCTGACCGGCTCGGCAAATGCCGATACCTTGGTCGGCGGCGATGGCGCCGATGGCCTCAGCGGCGGCGATGGCGAGGATAGCCTGGATGGCGGGGTGGGCAACGATACGCTGACTGGCGGCGATGGCGCCGACTTTTTCACCATCAGTGCCGGCACTGACAGCATCACCGACCTCGGCGATGGGGCGGATGTATTGGCTGTCTCGGCCGGCGCCGCGGTGAATGCCACGCTGGCAGGAGACTGGACCGCCACCTCCAGCAGCAGCAATGCCGGTACGGCCAACCTTATCGCGGCAGGCTTCGCGGTGAACCTGGCTGCTGCATCCGGCGCCAATGGCTGGTCGGTCAGCAATGCCGGCAATGCCACAAGCGTTAGCCTGACCGGCTCTTCCAATGCCGATACGCTCATCGGCGGCGATGGCGCCGAGACCCTCAGCGGCGGGGCTGGCAATGACAGCCTGAATGGCGGGGCGGGTGATGACCTCGCCCTACTCGCCGGCAATCAGAGTGACTATCGCTTCGGCGTAAGAGACGGCGTGATCATCACAAGCGGCGCCGATGGGATAGACCAATTCAGCAATATTGAGCGCTTCAAATGGGGCAGTGCAGCGGAAATCTCCCTCGCCTCACTATCCGCCAGCGGCTCCAATGTCGGCCTGTTCTACAGCCAAATTGGCGATGGCGTATTCGAGTATCGCCTGCCAGATGCCTATACCGGACCTTTTAAGGGGATCGTGAATCAAGAAATAACTGGTGACACTGAAGATATCGTATACGGAACCCAACAGGCGGATTTTATTTATACCGGTGCTGGCGACGATGCTGTTGATGGCGGCGGCGGCAATGATGTGATCGATGGCGGGCTTGACTCGAATTTCCTCATCGGCAGCGCGGGGGTTGACACGTTCTTCCTCGATGGTCGTGCCGCCGCCACCACCACCACCTGGTCCACCATCACTGATTTGTCGCCAGGGGAGCATCTCACGATCTGGGGCTATCAGCCCGGGGTGAGCCGTCTCCTCTGGGTCGCGAACGATGGCGCCGATGGATACAAGGGCGCCACAATGCATAGCGACCTGGATGGTAACGGCGTGATCTATACCTCGGTCACTTTCAGCGGTCTGACCCAGGCGCAATTGCCCGCGCCGATCTATGGGTTCATCGATGGGAATGATTACATCATGTTTGGTTAAAGATGGTCCGGATCGCAGGTACCGCGCAGGGGCTGATTGAGGTTGCCACCTTTCAATGGACGGTTTTCTGGTTCGCGGGCTACGTGTCTGCGAGGGTTGGCGGCGTTCAGATCGGGTTTTGCGTGACAAGTTGCGGTCACCAGGGCGGCCCTTAGAGCGGCGTCCCTGCTGACTGAAGCGCGGGGGATTCCCGAAACGGCTGGTCTCTGGTTCAAGCTGTCTGCCGGGCGGGGGCCGGCAGTGTTGTCGATAGTGCTTTCGTTGGATTTGCGGCAACGCACGTTGGCCGCTTGCCCGCCATGGTGGGCTGTCCTCCTCTCGCTCAGACCGAGCTTAACCGCCTGTCCGATGATCGGGGACCACCTCAGTCCACGCCGCCAACTCATAGGGATCTCCGGAGCTTGCCGGAAACTTACGAATCACAGATCAGGGCCGTGCCGGAAGCACTATCCGCGATTCCACCCCTGCCGGCACCGCTCTAAGCCCTCATTGCGCCCGGCGCGGGAATTTATCCGAATACGACAGCTTTCGTGTTGGCCCGGTCAGGGCTGCGATCACAACCCGTAATGCGCCCGGAACCAGGCCACGAATTGCGGCACGCCCTGGCTGACCGGGGTGGAGGGGCGATACCCGGTCAGAGCCTCAAGCAGCGCTGCATCCGCCCAGGTGCGCAGCACCTCGCCGGCCTGCAGGTCCATATTGTTGCGGGCAATCGGCCGGCCCACCGCGCGCTCGATCTCGGTGATGAAATCGAGCAGGCCAACCGGCGCGCCATTGCCGATATTGACCACCCGGAAGGGCGCCACCGGGCTCAGGCTATCGACCGCCCCCACCGGCTTGCCACGCTCGGGGGCCATGGGGATGAGGCGGGTGATCGCCTCGATCAGATCATCGATGAAGGTGAAATCCCGCGCCATATGCCCGTGATTATAGACGTCGATCGTCTCGCCCTTCAGCGCGGCGGCGGTGAATTTGAACAGCGCCATATCCGGCCGGCCCCAGGGCCCATAGACGGTGAAGAAGCGAAAAGCGGTGATCGGCTGATCCCACAAATGGGCATAGCAATGCCCCATCAACTCGGCCGAGCGCTTGGAGGCGGAATAGATGTTCAGCGGCGTATCGGTGCCATGCGTCTCCAAAAACGGCACCGCCGTATTAGCGCCATAGACCGAGCTGGTGGAGGCCATGAGCATATGGCGCACCGGCATTTCCCGACACAATTCCAGCAGGTTAAAGCTGCCCACCATATTGGCTGAGACATAGACATCGGGGTGTTCCAGCGCATAGCGCACGCCCGCCTGGGCGGCGAGATGCACCACCACCTCCGGCCGCGCCGCCTGCATCACCGCCCGCAGTCCGGCCATATCGGCCACATCCTGCACATGGTTGGTGAAGCCCGGCCCGGCCAGATGCGCCAGCCGGGCATGTTTCAGGCCCACATCATAATAGGCCACCAGATTATCCACGCCCACGACCTCATGGCCCTCGGCCAGCAGCCGCCGGCAGAGATGGAAGCCAATAAAGCCAGCGCTGCCGGTGACCAGGACCCTCACGGCTTGTCGCCCAAATCCCACCAGATGCCGGTGAAGGCCAGCAGGCCCTCGCGCAGGATGGTGGGCAGCGCATGCTCATCCGGCCCATGCTGCTTGCAGCCATTATAGCTGTGCGGAATCCAGACCAGCGGCACGCCCAGATGGTCAACAAAGACATCGCCCGGCAGCCCGCCCGAACTATTGGGGATGATCTGCACCCGCTTGCCGAGCGAGGCCTGCATGCTCTCCTGGGTCCAAAGCACCCAGGCATCGTCGGGCGCGGTGCGGCTGGCGGGCATGCGGCTGCCGGCATTCTCAATGGCAACCTCGGGGAAGCCATGCTCATCCAGATGGCGGCGCAGCGCGGGCTCGAAGACCGCCACATCAGTGTCCACCGTGTAGCGGATCTGGCAATGCGCGCGGGCATCGGGCGCCACGGCATTGACCGGGTTTTCCGGCCGGCCCGAGGTCATGGCCAGCACGATCAGGCTGTTCCAGCCATAGATTTTTTCGGCCGAAGTCAGGCCCGGCTCGCCCCAATCGGCATCGATGGTGGCCGCACCATCACCGCCGCCCACCGGGCAGCCATCCAGCACGCCGCGCACCTGCGCCGGCACGCCATTCTGCGGCAGCCAATCGCGCACCAGAATTTTGCCGTGCCGGTCCATCATCGAGGTGAGGGCGTGGCTGAGGATGATCGCCGGGTCGCGCGTCAGCCCGCCCCAATGGCCGGAATGCACCCCGCCGGCCCGTAGTTTCACCACCAGGTCAAAATGGAAAGTGCCGCGGGTGCCGGTGGCAATGGTGGGCAGGCCGGGCTCGACGCGCGGGCCGTCGCTGGCGATCAGCGCATCGGCGGCCAGCATGTCACGATGCTGGGCCACGAATTCGCGCAGGCCCCGGCTGCCACGTTCCTCGGCCATTTCGATCAGCAGCTTCACGTTGAAGCCCAGCTTGCCGCCCCGCGCCGCCAGCACTGTCTCCAGCGCGGTCAGGTTCAGCACGTGCTGGCCCTTATTGTCGGCGCTGCCGCGGCCGTACCACAGGCCGTCCAATTCGGTCAGCGTCCAGGGATCAATGCCGTCGCTCCACTGGTCCTCCAGGCCGCGCACCGTGTCGCCATGGCCATAGAGGATGATGGTGGGCCGGGCCGGGTCCTCGATGCGCGTACCGGTCAGGATCGGGCCGAAGCCCGGCTCGGGGTTGTCATGGATGGCGGTGACGAAGCCCATGCTCTCCACCCAGGGCCGCAGCCCCTCTTCCAGGTAATGGCGCAGATCGGCGTCGTGCCCCGGATCCTGGCTGGTGGAGCGATAGGCGATCAAGGCCGAGAGCCGGTCACGGAAGGCCCCGCTATCGAAGAATTCCCCGGCGCGGGACAGTGCGTCCCGGCGTTCAAGCTTGAGGTCAGCCATGTCTCACTCCCTTGTGTTTCGCCAGCGCCAATAGGCCGACATTTCCGGCAGGGAGCGCCGCGAATCCGCGCCCCCGCCGAACCATAATCCGACATCCGGCCCTTGTGGCTGCGGCATGGCAAGCCGCATGTCGAGCCGAGCGCGGGCCAGGTCATATTGGCCGGAGAGGCGCGCCATCCCGGCCTCGCCCTCCAGCACCGCCCCGCCCAGCCGCAATAGCCCGGCCTCGGCGGTGAAGGGCAGGGTGAGGCTGGTGAAAGGCGTGCTGCCGCCCGACAGCGCCGCTGCCACGGCCGGGCGGGCGACCTCGGCCTCGGCCTCGGACAGAGCCAAGGCTGCGGCCAGCGCCGCCAGGTCAACGCCCAGCAGGGTGCCATCGCGGATGGTGATGTCACCGCGCCCGGCCAGGGTGGCGCGCCAGGCATCGGGGCCGTGGCCGGCGGCGGAGAGGGCCAGCACGGCATCGGCCCGACCGCTCGTCACATCAGGCGGGCTGCCGCCCAGCAGCGCCTCGGTCACCACCGCGCCCTCCAGCCGGGCCTCCAGGGCCAGTGCGGGTGGGTTGGCCGTGGTATCGGCCCGCAACACGCCTTGCAGGGTGCCGCCGGAGAGCCGCGCCTCTTCCACCGCGATGGCAAGCCGGCCCTCCTCCAGGCGGAGCAGGCCGCGCAGGCCGCTCAGCGTGGGCAGCAGGCCGGGCGGCGGCAGCAGGTTTTCCGCCCGCAGCGCCAATTCCATGTCGAAGCCACGCAGCGCGGCGAAAAGCGTGGCGATAGGCAATTCAGGCAGAGCCAGGCTTTCTGTGGTCAAATGGCCGGTGAGGCGCGGCCGCGTGCCCTCGCGGTTGAGGCTGAGCGGACCACGCAGCCGCACCTGGCCTGCCACCACATCCAGGCTTTCGGCCGCCAGCAGCCCCGGCCGCATCGCCAGGCTGGCGATGATGGCCAGTGAGCCCTCGCCCAGCCATTGCCGCCCCGCCGGACCCATGAGCGGGCCGAGCAGCCGCGCCGCGCCAGGGTGGCGCAGCGTGAATGTGCCGCCGGCCCGCCTTTGGCCGATGTCGAGCGCCAGCTGCGCCTCCAGCCGCGCATCATCAACACTCGCCTCGGCGCGCACCGACAGCGCCTCGGGCGGGCCGGCAAGCTGGGCGCGCAGCCGCAGCGGCAGTGCGGCCATGGGCTCTGGCAGGTTGAGCCAGGCCGACTGCGGCATGAGGGCTAGAGTGCCACCCAGCGTGCCGCCTTGCGCCTCCAAAACGGCCTCATTGACCCGTGGCGGCGCCAGCGTGCCATTGCCCGCAGCAGTGATATCGGCCCCGCCATGCCGCGCCAGCGCGCGGCGCAACACCAGCCGACCGCCCTCGGCCGAGGCATCGATGCTCAGCGCTTCCAGCGCCACGTCATGCAGCCTGGCTCTTTCGGCGGTGATGCGCAGATTGACATCCATGCGCGACAGGCTCTCGCCGGCGGCGAGCCATGGGTCGAGGTCGAGCCGGGCAAATTCCAGCCCGAGGCCCAGGACCGGGCGCTCCCCCCAGCGCCAGGTGGCGGTGCCCGCCACCCGGCTGCCATCGAGATTGAGCGCCATGTCGCTGAAGGCCGCCTGCCGCTCATCCAGCACCAGGCGCATTGAGCCCGAGGCGTGGGCGAGCGGCGCCACACCGGCGGGCAGGTTCAAGCCGCCGAAGGCGGCCAGGGTATCGGGCGCGCGGCGGGTGTCGAAGCGCAGCGCCCATTCCGATGCATTGGCCGTGCCCGCGCCGGAGGCGTTGATGGTGCCCTCCCCAGGCAGCTCGGCCGAGGCCTCGGGCACGATGATCCGGCCATTCTCCAGATGCACCGTCAGGCGCAGGCGGCGCAGCGCCACGCCGCGAAAGCTGGCCGCCTCGGCGGAGAGATCGAGGCCTATCGGCAATTCGGGGCTGCCGCCACGGCGCAGCGCCTCGGTCCAGGCGTCGAGATCGAGGCGGGAGGCGAGCAGCGCGGCGTCCAGCCTCGCACCCGGCGCGGCGCCGCGTGGCGCATCGGGCCGGGGTTCGGCGGCGAGGCGCAGCGAGATACCGCCGCGCGCCTGCTGCCCGCTCATATCGAGGACCAATTGGTCCACCCCCACCACATCGGCGGTGGCGGTGAGCCGACCGGTGGCAGTGAAGGCGCCGCGCGGAGTGGGCAGCAGCGCCGAGAGGTCTTGCCCCACCGCATCGAGCCGGCCCTCGAAGCCACCCTCAGCCAGCAAGGCGCCGCGGGCTGCAATCCTACTGCCGGCAATCTGGCCAGCAATGTCGAGTGGCGCCGCACCATCATCGCCCGCCCGCCCCAGCGTGGCGTTGAAGGAGAGCGGTTGACCGCGCCAATTGAAGCGGCCTTCGGCCCGCAGCGCATCGGCGAGCCCACCGGCGATAAAACTGGCCGAGACACCCTCGATGCTGGCGCCGGCCACGCTGATCCGGCTTTCCTCCAGCCGGGCATCGAGCAGGGTGAGGCCATCAAGGCCTAGTGTGGCCAGTCCCGGCAGGCGGGTGGGTGGCCATGGCAAGCGGATATCGGCGCCCACCAGGACCACTTCGCGCACCACCACCCGACCAAGCAGCAACAGCCAGGGGTCGAGCCTGAGGCGCATGGCCCGCGCGGTGAGCGCCACGCCGTCATTCGAGCTGCCAATGGTCAGGCCATCGGCCTCGATCAAGGTTTGCGGCAGCAGGCGCAGGCGCAGGCCGCCATTGAGGCCGATCGGCCGGCCCAGCCGCTCGCTCGCATTCTCGGCCAGCACGCCGCGATAGCCATCCCAGTCGATGCGGCCGGGCAGGGCCACGGCGGCCGCCACCAAAAGGGGCAGCAGCAGCAGCCAGGCCAGAGCCAGCCTGCGCGTCATTCGGCGCCAATTCATTCGGGGTTCGAACGCATGATGTCCAACAAATCCGGCCGATCTCGTTTGACGGTACTGCCGCCACTGCGCAAGGGGTTGCGGAGGGCGTGCGCAGGCGGTTTTCATGCTAAGGTCACACCGGCGATAAAGGATGCGCGTGGTTTGAGCTTCTGGGGCAAGATCATAGGCGGTGTGACCGGTTTCATGACCGGCGGGCCGATTGGCGCGGTTCTTGGTGCCGCGATGGCCCATGCTGCCGAGAGCGGCAATGGCCGCGCGGACCTCGCAGCCCTGCTGGGCAGCAAGGACCAGCTTTTCGCGGTCAGCGTTGTGGTGCTCTCAGCCAAGCTCGCCAAATGTGATGGGGCGGTGAAGCGGGCCGAGATTGACGCGTTCAAACGCGCCTTTCGCATCCCGCCGCAGAATATGGCCGAGGTCGGCCAATTGTTTGACCAGGCCCGCGAGGATGCGCAGGGTTTTGAGCCCTTTGCTGACCGGGTGGGGCAGGCTTTCGCCGATAACAAGGCCATGCTGGAGGATGTGCTGGCGGCACTCTTTGCCATCGCCCGCGCCGATGCGCCGCTCACCCGGGGTGAGGTGGCGTTCCTGCAACGGGTGCAGCTGGGCTTCGGCCTTGATGCCGCGGCCTGGGTTCGGGCGCGTGATGGCCAAGCCACCCGGCCAAGGGAAGAGCCGGGCATGGACCCCTATGCTACGCTTGGCCTGCCGGCCAATGCCACGGATGAAGAGGTTCGGGCCACTTGGCGCAAATTGATGCGCGAGAACCACCCTGACGCCCTGCTGAGCCGGGGTGTGACGCCGGAATTCGCCAAGCGGGCCGCAGATAAGGTGGCGGAAATCAACAATGCGTGGGACCGCATCAAGCGGACGCGGAAGCTGTAGCCCATGCGGGTGATCGCAGCGCCCAGCCCGAATTGTGACGCGCGGGGCGCGGCGGTGGACATGCTGATCCTGCACTATACCGGCATGGTGAGTGGCCCGGCGGCGCTGGCCCGGCTGCGCGACCAGGCGGCCCAGGTTTCGGCCCATTACCTGGTGGAGGAGGATGGCCGGGTCTTTGCCCTGGTGGATGAGGGCATGCGGGCCTGGCATGCCGGCGTGTCGTATTGGCGGGGCGAGATAGCGCTGAATGCGCGCAGCATTGGCATTGAGGTGGTGAACCCGGGCCATGAGCATGGTTACCGGCCATTTCCGATGTTGCAGATGGTAGCCGTGGCCGAGCTTTGCCTCGACATCTTGGGCCGCCATGCCATTCCGGCCCGCCATGTGCTGGCACATAGCGATGTGGCGCCGGACCGCAAGCAGGATCCGGGCGAGTATTTCGACTGGCAGGGCCTGGCCGGGCAGGGGGTGGGGCTTTGGCCGGCCGAGGCTGCGGCGCCGGCGGGTGTGGAGGCGGTGCCTGGCCTGCTGGCGGCGATTGGCTATCGGGCTGACCTGCCTTTGCCCGTCCTGCTCAGCGCTTTTCAGCGCCATTGGCGGCCTGCGCTGGTGGATGGGTTGGCGGATGAGGAAACCCGCGGGCTGTTGCGCGCGGTGGCGGCGCTCAGCCGAGGTTGACACTGCCGGGTGAGGCGCGCAGGAGGGCGGGGCCAGGCGGCCGGATGACCGCTGGTTCGCGCCTTGGCGCGGGCTGGAGGAAAGTCCGGGCTCCACGGAAAGACGGTGCCGGCTAACGGCCGGCGGGCGGGTGCGAACCTGTTCAGGGACAGTGCCACAGAAAACAAACCGCCCGGGTTTCGACCCGGGTCAGGGTGAAACGGTGCGGTAAGAGCGCACCGCGCCCCGGGCAACCGGGGCGGCAGGGCAAACCCCACCGGGAGCAAGGCCGAATAGGGGTGCTGGTGCCGGGGTTCGCCCCAGGCACAGGGGTTTTCCGCCCTGCAACCCGGGTTGGCCGCGCGAGGCGGGCTGTGAGGCCCGTCCCAGAGGAATGGTCATCCAGGTGGCGAAAGCCGCTGGACAGAACCCGGCTTACAGGCCGCCTGGCAGTTTTGCGGTGCGTGGGTTGCGGAGGTGCTGCGCTGGCCCTATGAGCAGCGCTCTTCGGACAGGTGGCCGAGCGGTCGAAGGCGCGCGCCTGGAAAGTGCGTATACGTCAAAAGCGTATCGTGGGTTCGAATCCCACCCTGTCCGCCACCAATCCCCTTTAAGTCTTTGATTTACAAGAGAAATTTAAGGTCTTCGGGCAGCTTACCCCCATTGCTACCCCCAGATCGACGAGAGATTGGCATAGACGCCGATAGCGAAGCTTCAGCGTGGCGGGGCATTCCGTCGCTCTGGACACACCCAACGCGGTTCGAAAAAAGGTTGGGGGTTGCTTACCACCGCTCCTTCGGGCCCTGCATCAGCACCATCGGCGCTAAGATGCCCAGCGCCCGCTTGTGGCCTAGTCTCCCTCGATGCTGCCGCGGGCCGCTCGGCGCAGGGCAGCCAATGCCCGCCGCAGAGCGACCATCTCAGCCGTGTGCAGCCCCGTGCTTGTCCGCGCTGCTCGCAGCCTAGCCAGCCCCTCGGGTGTACGCGGGCCAGTACTGGGGCCTCCGTGCATCCGGCAGCGCCCGTTGGGCATGGCGGCCCCCCTGCACGGGTGCCCGGCGCGCGTTCTGGCTCCGCAAAGGCGCTGGGGAGGGCGCTTGGGGTTTTCATCGCTATTTTGCATCGGACCGTCCCCCCGGTGTGATAGCCCCGACAATCGCCTGGCCACCATCCTGGACGACGACCCGCTCGACCCGCACCACCTGCGGCCCCTTGCCCCGGCGCCGGTCGATGGCCTCGGCCATGTCGACCATCGCGCGGGAGAGGTTTGCTCCCTGCCGGCGAAGTCTATCGGTGACCTCAAAGGGCTGAGCCGGGATCATCGCCCGCCGAAAGCACTCCATCGCTGCGTGGTGCAGCGCCACCGCCTGGGCGGCCATCATCCCCTCAACAGGATCGCGCGGCGCGAAGCCCTGGACGGCGGATAGGGCGGCGGCGGTTGCCGCGAAGATCTGCTCGGGCGGGGTGCCATCAGGAAACCATAGCGTTGAGCCGACAGTGCTCAGCAGGTGCCGGCTGAATGCAGAGTTGTCGGACCCAGTGACCGGGTTCTGCGCGCCAGCTTTTGGTCGAAGTAGGTCAGCGGCCTGTGTTAGGACAGCAGCGACGACCTGAGGTGCTGCCTGAAGCGATGTCGCGGCCTTGATCTTCGGAATCGGCTCTCTCTGCATCTCAGGTCTCCATCACCGTGCGCGCCAGCCCTTGTGGCTGGTGAGGCAGATTTTTGGGTTCGGAGATGACCTGCCGCGAAACCTGCGAAAGTTGCGAAAGTTTGCCCTCATCCAAGTCCACTTTCGCAGCTTTCGCGACTTTCGTGTCAATCGGCGCCCAAAAAGGACCCCCCATCGGCGTCCAAAAGGGACCCCCTTTCCAGCGTTCATCGACCCTCGGTGTCGCCCGGCGCGGAGCCGTAGGCGTAGCGGCGGGCGACACCGTCGGGCGGCCCTCCTTCACACCCTGTTCTTGAACCGCCAGCTCTCATTGCCGGTC
>Ga0214921_10010726_pt1 | contig 11277 bp, 1 predicted proteins | sample LL1505_MetaG_FD_177992 | JGI IMG/M metagenome (GOLD analysis project Ga0214921, IMG submission 177992) | Freshwater microbial communities from Lake Lanier, Atlanta, Georgia, United States - LL-1505 | ecosystem: Environmental > Aquatic > Freshwater > Lake | place: USA: Georgia | collected 2015-05-28
GTTTTGAATATGTTTTGAATATGTTTTGAATATGTTTTGAATATGTTTTGAATATGTTTTGAATATGTTTTGAATATGTTTTGAATATGTTTTGAATATTTTATTTGGAAATTTCCTTTAATTTGTACATTAAAAAAATATCTTAAAGCCCAAATACATATTTATTTATTAATATATAATAATATTATAATATGACTGGAGGATTATTACAATTAGCAAGTTATGGCATACAAGATGAAATTTTAATTGCCAATCCAGAAATAACATTTTTTAAAACCGTTTTTCGGAAATACACAAATTTTTCAATTGAAACATTTCACGCAATAAATGATGCAAAATATGGAACAACTATTAATGCTCAAATACCCAAAACAGGAGATATATTATATAAATTATTTATAAAATTAGATTTACCGAAAGTGACTGCATATTATTCGGATACATTATATGATATTATTTATAAAATTGTATCAAATGAATCATATAATTATACAATAGATATTTACAATAAAAATATATCTATTATAAAAAATTTAATTAACTATTTTAACAACCAAATAGATTCATTAAATAATGATAAAATGAAAACAGAATTTTTAGTATATATAGGATCAGATAATAATTTAAAAAAGTTATATAATATTTATGAATCATCAAATTTAATGATTTATGATATGAATTCACTAAATGGTAAAAAGACAGAAGATACAGAATATTATAATGACAGAGATATTATCCAAAAAATGGATATAACAGAATCCAATCCATTTAATTTTAAAGCGACTAATTTTATAAATGAAAATAATTATTATGTTAATACTGAAACAACATATATTTTAAATTTTGCAAAAATATTAAAGTCATCGTTTGGTACAATATATGCAGATAAATATAATGAAAATAGTATTAATAAGATGTTATTAAATATTATGTTAGAGTTGGGATTTGATAAAATAAATTATAAATTGGAAACTTCATTTAATTATTATAATATTTTTAGAGAACAATTATTTATTAATAATATGCCAAATGAATTTTTAAGACAAGAATATATGATGTATAAACACGGTTATGAACATATAGATGATATAATGAATAAAATAAGAATAACTGGAAAAATTAAAACTTTAGATAATTATTTGGATAATCCACCAAAATATCTAGTATTCAATGATAAGACAGATCCAACTATATTAATTCCTATTTTTATAACAGATATATTTAATTATACACCATCAGTTTTAACAACACGAAGTACAAATTATTATGATTATACTGGATATATTGGTAATATTAATTACATGGATCAATTAATAAGATTATCTCCTTTGCCTATGACAAAAATTCTACGATATGAAAAAGTAGTTATATCAAAAACTGATTATAAACATAAAATAATTAATATTAATTTACCATTAGTAAGTACACCAGTGTCGATAGCTCAAGCAATCACATTTCCTCCATCACCAGATAAAATAACATATTTATATAGATTTACAGTGGATGTAAAAAGTTTAATTACATATGGAAATTTAACACAGACAATATCAGAAATAATAAACTCAATAAAATCACTAAAATATATTACTTATACTGTAAATTTGCCTGGAAAATATTTAGATAAAAATTCAACAAATGATAAATTATATGAACTACCACCTTATGCTATATTATTAATTGATCCAGACAACATGCCAGTTTATATTCAAAATTTACAGCAAATATATGTATATTGTAAAAATACAAATAAACCTTATAATTTGAACAATATAAATATTTTAAGTCCGTATATACCTATTTTAACAAGTACAAATACTTTTTTTGATACATTTTCAACAGAGACTGATTATAAAAATCAGGTAAAATATTTAATTTCCAAAAATAAACCAGTAAATACAGCGATTGATTCAATAACTTCATATATAAAATATATATTTAACATAATGAATCAATTTTATAATACATCAGCTATTACTATAAAAAATACAATTAATAAATCTGATTTATCTGTAAATTTAGATACTGAATTTAATATTTCACAATTAAAAACATATAGTGATTTTTTAAATATGAATGGAACCATTGATAATACAGTTTTGGAAAAAATCTTTAATCAGTTTACTGAATATACAAATTTATTATTAAATTCATATCAATATATTTCATCTGATGACAATAATAAAATTATTTTTAATGACTTACTTGTATTATATCAAATGACCGCTCTTTATAAAAATCAAATAGATAGTAATATTTGTTCATTTCAAAAATCAATAGATATGTCATCAATTATTACATTTATTTTTACAAAAGATGAAGCTATTAATAAACTAATATATAATGATATTGAATTAACATATTTACCAAATATGATCACAAAAGATAAGACATCAATTATATATAAAATAAGATTATATCCATTTCGTGCTGCATCTGATACAACACCAGTATCAGAATCAACAGTATTATTCACGGAAGATCAAGTGAATTATATTAAACCTGGAAATGATATAATTCATACAAAAAATATATTTTATGGTAATGATACATATTGGATTAGATATTTTTATAAAATTATTCATATAATAGAAATTAACAGTAAATTTATTGATGTATATGTGACGATTACTTATAAAATATATAAAAGTGGTATAGAAATAGAAAATAATGATAAGTATTATTTTATTAATCAACAGATATCATATTTACCAAATAATAAAATGAATAGTTCAGAAATGAGATATGGTCTAACAACAGAATTAAATCCAAATATATTATATCTATTATTATATAAAGATGGTTGGCCTTCAGATAGTGGTAATTTAACAAATGGTAAATATTTTATAAAAAATTATTATCTTTCACAAAGAATGTCAGAAGCATCAATTGAAAATATATGGAATTTGCAACAAAAATATTCTGATTTAATTTTTGATATAATATCTTTTCCATCTTATTATTATAGTAAATTTACAATTGATAAAACAGAAATAACTACATTTGATCCATCTATTAATGAAATATATTTTCATGATATTTTTATTATGATCTTATATAATGCATATAAAAATATTATTAATAATTCAAATAATAATGTATCAAATATAATAGGATTAATAATTCAGGATATTGGTTATTTAATTTCTAGTTTTTTTAAGGATCCTAATATTACTTTTGATAAATTCATAAGTTTTGTACCAGGAGATTATTCATTAGAAGAGCTAGCAACTACTTCTACAAATAAAGATTACTCAAATTATTCTACAAATGATAGATATAATTTATTTAATATATCATCAAATAGTTTATTATTATCATCTGAACATATATATAATACTGGATTTAATATTCTAAATAGAATAGATTCACATTGTTTAAATTATATTGCTGAAAATATGATATTTAATAGTAATAATTTATCAAATATTATTATACCAATTTTAACAAAATATAATGAAAAATTTATTAATTGGTCCACTATTAATTTCTTTATTAATGGTGATTTTACACCCTCTAATATTATAAATAATATTATTAATAAAATGGGACAACAATTAGCAACTAATTCTAGCGGTATACCAACAACTGTACCAATACCAGTATATAAATCATTAGATACTGACCCAGATCCATATAATATTTTGAATGTTTCATCATCAGTATATATGATGAATAATACATATATATATAATTTAGATATGAGTATGGATAAAGCTCAACAAACATCTAATAAAGAAAGATTATTAACAATATTAGAAAATTTTAAAACAAACCTTTCATTAGATGTTAAGGAAACATTTGATGTGGATCCAAAATTAATTAATCCGATAAAAAATGGAATTTATGAAAGAAAATTAACTTATGGCGAGTTATTTATAATTATTAATGATGCAATTAGATCATATTTTCAAATATATTTATATCGTTCAGGTGTATTATTGCCAATGATAGATCCTATTGTATTTCCAGGAGCAACAATTGATAATATAATTTATTTATTTTGCGATCAAATATACTATTTTACAGATAGAACATCAATATCTAATACTCTTAGTAGATTAGCTTCAAGTCGTATCGTAAATACGGTTATATCCAATACAATAAATATGCAAACGATTGGCTCAAATATTACTTCTATCGCAAATATTACTGGATTAAAAGAAGATCCAACATCACCTGACTCATATACCGATCCATCTACACAAAAACAAATTAAATTAAAAAAAAATGATGCATTGAGTTATTATCGTGGTTTAAAATTATTAACAGATATTATAACAGATACTAATATATTAATAACACCAGCTACATTTATTGAAGGTCTAAAATTGGGTGATAAAAATTTAAATACAGATCCAACAAAATCTAATAATATTGATCCAGGTTTAAAATACAATGTTATTATTTATAATAATATAACAGACAATTTTGATTATACATTATTAAAAAATGAAATTTTTGTATCTAATTCACCATTACGGCTTACAACTATTCAAACAAAATTAAGTGATATAACTAAATATACGATGATTAATTATACAACAGCGCAAGAAATAATAAATATATTAAAAGTATTTGATTTTGATAAAAATATAGTGAATGCATTAAGTAACAAAAATATAAAATTAATATATTATAATTCAAAGTATAAATTATCAACAGATTTTGTTTACATTGGTAGTTCAATAAATTCAACAACAGATATCATTAAATCAAATATTAGTGATTTTTTTGAATATAATTTTATTAATGAACTTACAAATACTAAATTAATGATAACAAATTCATCATATATTGATCAAATTATTAATTTATATAATATTGCAGCTGAGAATTATATTCTTGATTCAGTATTTACAAATGAATTAATGGAATCAATAATAAATATATCAAATACAGAAGCATATACTTCAATAAAAATAATTATTAGTAAAATAAAAGAGTTAATAGATGAAAAAATTAAACATAATTCAACTATTCCATCAACACTATTAAAAAAAATAAATAATCCATTAAATTATGATCAATTTTTGTATTATTCTAATTTGCATTATTATGATAAAATTTTTTATTTGTATAACTATATAATTACATTATTATATGATAATGTTAATATTGATTTTAATTCAAAATATGATTCAAGTATAACATATAATAGATATAATATTTTTTTTGAAGAAATAGATAATACATTTAATATTAATAATCAATATATTGGTCCAACAATCAAAAGTAATTTAAATTTATTTGACTCTGATAATAATAAAAAATATTTTAAAACAGACTATTATATATCAATTACATTAAATAATATACATTCATTATTTAACTATTTTTCAAAAGTAGTAAATGATCCAATTAATATGTCAGGTCCTTTTAATACATTAGGAACAATAGATTATTATATTAATAAATATCATAATAATGATACACAATATAATCCAATATTTGGTTTGTTAAATTATATTTCAAAATATTCTGAATTATTGAATAAATTAACACAAAGTAGTATTGATTTAACAATATATAGCAAAATAATTAATAATCCTATTTGTAAAATAATATATGATAATATTAATCTGTTTACTTTTTTATTAATAAATATCATCGATACTTTTAGTTTATCTAATTTAATTAATGGATCTTATTCATCGATTAATAATCAATTATATATATTAAGCACGACTAGATATATTGATCCAAATTATGAAGTAGTATTAATACCAAATATTTCCACATATTTAACAGATATTTATGTAGAGCAAATTTCTAATAATAAAATTTTTGACTATTTCAAGGGAATATTAAAATATAATATAGATCAATCTATCTATACTAATTTCAGTCAAATGATTAATGATAATAGGCAATCATATGTTAATTTATTTAAAAATCTTATTAATGTTGATGATATTGGGGTAAATACACAAACATATGTTGATTTATATAATCATTTCCAATTATTTAATTTCGATGCTGAAGTTGAAGCATCAGCATATCTGTTTGAAAAATCATTAAAAACTCAATTTAATGTAGATACTGAAAGATACAAAACAAATTACACATATATGATTGCAACTGGTTCAAATGATACATTTAAACTATTTATAAATGCATTACTTTATTTTAAAACAAATTTATCATCATACAAAAGTAAAATATCTGATACAGATTTTATTGATATTAAATTGGATTTTGATAAATATTATTCAGATATTGATGGATTTTATAATTATATTATTAATAATCTTAAACCATCTTCTAATGTTATTACTATTTTACAAAATTTATTAACTATATATAAAAATTCTGATGCTACTACATTAAATAAATCATTAGTTAATATATTAAATACTGAAATTATATCAAATGGAATTTTAGATACAACATATAAAAAAAGTTTCTTATCTTCTAATTTATATCAAATTGTTGATTTACATAATTTAAATAAATATTATATCAATGCTATAGCACCTGATACAAATCCTGAGATATATTCAATTAATAAATTAAAAGAACAAATGAATAAATTAATATATTCAACATATAATGGAATAAATGGTGGAAATTTATTTAAAATATATATGATACCTGGATTGCAATCAATAATAATAAATGATTATGTTGGTAATTTTTTTACTGCCGAATTAGCAAATGTTGTAGAAAAAAATAATGCAATTATGATCCAATCTAATACAAAAGTATCAACAAAAATAACTAGTGCAATTATCGGATATAATTATTTATCAAAATCAGAAAGATTTAATGTAATGAGATTATATAATGATTTGCCATCAATTTGTGGTATTTTACATTATATGTATAATAACTCTATCTTCGATATAACAAAATTAAAAAATTACCCGATTACTAGTAATATATATAATATTAAATCAGTTATCAAATATACATTTTATGATATTATTATGTCTGAAGATGAATATAATTTAATTTTTGGAAACATATTAAATTATGATTTTAATACAGGATCCATTAGTATATTAATTTATGATAAATTAACACAAAATAAATATGATATTAATTTAATTTTTAAGAAATCTAAACTTGATAACTCGTCTACATCTCCATATGAATTTAAATTATATAGAAAAACTGATTTACCATCTGAATATAAATTTGTTTTTGGTGTAGATCCAAATTTAATGAGAATTAGTTCAATTGAACTAACAACACCGATTGATTCCATATTTGAATATTTATATTATCAAATTTCAATATATGGTGATAATATGCAAAATATTCAAAAAATATCAAAATCATTACAAATGGTTTCGTATATTGATTCAAATAATACTAATATTTCTATTAATTCTATTTTAAATACAATGACACAACGTGAAATTATTAAATTAATAGATATTATTGAATTTTATAGTGATTTATTTCCAATATCACAAATCGGAAAAACAATAAATACAATATATACTAATTTATTCACAACATCTTATTATATAAATTTAACAGTAAAACTTGCAAATCCTCTTAAGATATTTAATAATTTGTATTATGGAACATATTTACAAACCAAAGTATTCTTGCTAAATACACCAAATTATTGTGCAAATTTAACTATTTTCTTATACAAACAAATATTACCATTACCACAATCTGTTATTGCATTTTATGTTGTATTATTTAAAATAAATCAACAACTAGTGCTTACACTTCTTGAATATATCAAATATATAGAAACAAATATTAATAAAGTATCTTCAGCACTCAATACTGGTTTTATTATAGAAACAGCTTTAAAAAAAATATATTCATTTTCTTCTGTGTATGTAAATCCATCTAATATTCAAAAACAAATAATTAATGTTGTAGGTGATCTAACATTTCAGTCACAATTTATTTATAATATTAATATTTTGTCAAGTATAGAAACAATTAATAATAAAATACAAATTGGAGCAGATTATAATGCAAATTTTATTAATGAATTGTACCAATATAATGAACAATGTGTAGTAACTGATTATCAAGAAAATACTGTTTTTCATTTGATGAATAATCTATTTACAAAAAGCAATTACCAGAATATTTATACTAATATTATATCAAAATTAAAATTTCTAAATCCAATTGTTGCTACAAAAATAGAAAATTATGTAAAAAAACAAAACCCTCTAATCTCATATCCTATAATTAATCCTAATACCAACACACAAAAAATAGATATTTTGATACCAGAATCATTTAGAAATACGTATTATTCAAATTTAGTATCTATGGATGAACAAAAATTAGTTTTAGATAAATCAGAAATATCATTATCATTGGTACAAAATACTAATAGTATTATTCCAAATAATTTTATAAATGATTCAAATGCATTTAATACAATTATCCTAACTAATAATTTATTATCAGAATTACATAAATTAATAAAAATAAATAAACAATCAAATCCATTATTACCATCAACTAATTCTAAATTATATCAAGATACTGGATTATATAGAATTAAACAAATTAAAAATACAACATATAAACTATATTTAAATTATCCATATAATTTAATATTTTCAATACCGGTGGTTGAATTTGCAAATTTAATTCAATCTAGAATAATAAATAACCAGATTCAAAATAATTATGTTGGTGTATATAATATATATGTTAATAATCTATTACAGACATATGATGTAGCTTATATTAATTTTACAACAGATTTTTTAATTTCATCACTATCAATCAATGGAACAGAATTTAATATTAAAGACATTATAATAAAACCAGTATCAACTTTGTCTAATACTAATATTCCACTAATGTATCCTGTTTCTAATGTAATTGAATTAACATTTAAGACTGAAATAATAATTAATAAAAATTTTATAAGTTCAGAATCTGTCCAATTATATGTAAATAACTTGAATAAATTATATTTATCATATAATTATTTTATTGGTGATGAACAAACAATAATTAAACCAAAAATAATTAGTATAGGTGACTCGAAAACATATATATATTTGACAGATATGGTTTCTGATTCTAAATTAGTCGACTCTATTGAATTAGGTTTACAAAAAATATTATCGGTTGATAAAAAGTCAATAATAATTGAACCTACATCAGTACTAATATATAATACTCCATATACATTATATAATTTATTAGCTGGATTAAATTCGAATATATTTGTAGAAACAATTATTAATTATTCAAGTACCAAAAGTGATTTAGTTCGAACAATTAGTACATATGGTAGTAAATATTACAGTATTTTAAATCAACAATTAACAAATTCTGATTTTTTGAATACAATTATCCCATCCATTGATTTATCAATTATTAATTCAAATAAAGATGTACTAAATTTACCATTTATTTCAACTTATTCAGATCTAAAAAAAAATATAAAAAATTTTAAATTTACTGTATTTAATATAAATGATAATATTAATCCAAATAATACACTTATTGCAATATTAAAATCAATGTTAGACGAAGGATTAAATGAAGCAAACACTAATGAGATTGCTAATTATAACAAGAGAAATAATTTACATGATTATATTGTTGAATATACTAATAAATCAAATATACCTAAATTCTCATATACTCCATATTTAGCTGACTTTATTTTTGATAAAATTGATATGTTGATTGATGGTGTATCTGTTGATGAAATACAAAGTGATTATATGTATATTTATCATAATATGTTAAATAATATTCGAAAAAGATTTGCTTATAATAAATTAAATTTAAATGATGAAAAATTATTAATAGGCTCGGAAACAAAAGAAGCATTTACATTATATATTGAAATACCGTTATATTTTGCACAAATTTCAGGAGTTTCATTACCATTGATATCCACATTATATTCAAAAATAGAATTAAATTTTAAACTTAAGACATTAGATGATATTATTATAAAAAATAAATTTGCAAACATTAAATACAAAAATACTATAAAAATGACATCAATATATTCAATTGTTATTTTGGATAAGTATGAAAGAAATTTATTTAGTTCGATGAGACATGAATATTTATATGAAAGAAAAATATATAATACACCTACGCAACTAAATATAAATACATCAATTCAAAATAGAATTAATATTCCATTTAATTTTCCAATTAAAGACTATTTTTATTATGTACAATTAAATCGTATGTTAGAAGCAAAACAATATTATAATTATACATTTAATTATTTATTACCTGAGCTTAATATGGGAACTAGAGATAAATTAAGATATTTACAACAAACTATTTCTAATGGCCATTATGATGATGTTATTTATGAAATGTATTTAAAATGTTTAAATTTAATGTTAGAAAAAATACATAAAATAAAATTTAAGGCACCAACATTAAATATCTTAGCTCTTGGAATAAAAATGGATGATTTACAATTTTTATACAATAATCTAAATGAGTTTGATATAGCTTTTGTTGAAAATTTATTTATTGCTTATTTTGAGATTAAATTTCAACAACAAATAATAGATAGATCACAATTATATTTTAATAGTGTTGAAAGATTTAATAAATCAAATGAATATACAAATATGATTGTACCATTTCAATCATACAATAATATGATTTGTGGGTTACAAATATTTAATTTTTCATTACATCCTATGGAATATCAACCATCTGGTTATGCTAATTTTTCTGCATTACAAGCAGAATTTAGGGTAGATTTATCATCTAATATTAAATTATTAAAACCAACAGATATTTTAGTATGTCATCTTGTTGCGAGAAGTTATAATATAATGAGATTTATTAGTGGGATTGCTGGAATGGCTTGGTAAGTAAGATAAGTAAGATAAGTAAGATAAGTAAGATGAGAAACGAATAATTATTCTATATTTATTTGAATATAAATATATATTTATTAATATAATTATATATTTATGCAACTATCTAACAAAATAATTTTTGGAAGTTTAATTATTATTTGTGGTATTTTAATAAAAACAATTGATTTATCCTATTTTATACCAAGAATATTATTATATACAGGATATAGAAATACAACTAAATATTATTGGGATAAAATAATCAATATTGATGAAAAAATAAAATATAATCATACTCATATACCAATAATAGAAAAAGATGATTATTCATTTGAGAGATTAAGAATAGCATCTAATAATTTTTTAACACCTGTATTAGTAAAAGGATTATTTAAAGATACAATTGGTGTAAATAAATGGAAAGAAGATGAATATTTACCATCGTTATTTGAAAATATTACATTACCTATTATTCCAAATGCAAAAGTAG
>Ga0214921_10010729_pt1 | contig 11276 bp, 8 predicted proteins | sample LL1505_MetaG_FD_177992 | JGI IMG/M metagenome (GOLD analysis project Ga0214921, IMG submission 177992) | Freshwater microbial communities from Lake Lanier, Atlanta, Georgia, United States - LL-1505 | ecosystem: Environmental > Aquatic > Freshwater > Lake | place: USA: Georgia | collected 2015-05-28
GATCCACTTAAGTTGTCTGTAACGGAGAATAGAGAACCAGACGTTCCAAATACCTCGAGCGACATGTTAGGTGAATTGGTTCCTATGCCGAGGCGAGCTCCATCATTGTCCCAAAAGAGCCGAGAATTAGATCCTGTTATGAGTCCGCCGGGGCCCGCAAAAACAACAGAACCCAACTGAAGGCCTGAGCCTGTCAAAGAGCCGCTGATGTTGGATGCGTAGATATTCCGCCAATTACTTCCTGTTGTTCCTATGTCGTAATTAGAATTAATGCTTGGCGTTATGTTCCCATGAAATTGGGATATGCCGTATGCCATTAGGTCGTTTGAAAAAACCTTCCAGCGCTTGGCGCTTGAACCAAGGTTGTAAGAAGCATCGAGGCCCGGCAAAAGAGAGCCTGTAAGAGAGGAATCTCCAAAAACCGTGAACTTGTCACCTCCTGATACGGTTCCAATACCCACAGAAGATCCGTCGTCATATATGATGCTGTCTGTAAGCGTGTTGGTGTCCTGCCATTTAGAGACATAGTTGGGTGACCCAAATCCGTCAACAAGGCTTCCGCCATTTGTTCCTCCTACTGCATCAATTACAATAGTTCCGTTTGAGCCGGTCGTGACAATGACGTTTGATCCTCCAACTATAAAAGGATCACCAGAAACAAGCCTTGTGAGAGAACCCGTAAGACCGGCATTAAAACTAACAGCTCCTGAAAAAGTAGAACCGCTCAGCGTGGCGACAATAGAGTCGTTTATGCTAAGCGTCCTATTTGCAGTGAGGTCTCCTCCACCAAGAAGCCCGTTTCCTGCTGTAATTGAAGTTGACTTTAGTGCCCTGTCATTGAGACTGCTTGTTAAATTCGTGACTTGAGATTCAGAAATCTGGATTGATGTGTTCGTTACGCCTGTGACTCTTCCCTGCAAGTCTGTGGAAAAAACAGGTATCTGACTTTGGCTTCCATAAGATCCAGCAGAACCTGTATTGCTTAAAGATACGGTAACTCTGCCCGTAGAACCTGTTGCAATATTGATTCCTGTGCCCGAAGCGATATAGGGTGTTCCATCCGCGAGCCGGGTGAGAGAACCGCTGAGCCCTGAATTGAACTTAACCGCACCGGTAAACGTGGTTCCGCTGATGGTTGCAACGATAGAGTCATTAATGCTTAAAGAAACGGATCCTGATGATCCTCCACCCTGAAGACCAGTTCCGGGCGTTACACCGCTTATTGTCCCGCTATTTATTGTTGAAAGAGAGATTGAACCGTTAGAACCTGTCACAACAGACATGTTCCCGCCGGCTATTATAAAAGAAGTTCCATCAACAAGTCTTGTGAGAGATCCACTTATGTTAGTAGCCACAAGAGCTCGTCTATCTCTTGCAAACTTCAGGTCAGAAGAAGCTGAAAGAAAACCGAGATTGTTGTATTGCAACTCGGTGTCGTATCCTGCAGCAGAAAGAGGGCTTCTGGGATTGAAGAGCCCTAAAGAATCTTTAAAGCTAAATGCTCCGTCTACATATCTGATGCCACCAGTTACTGTGGGATTATCACCGGAGGGTCTATTTTCAAGGACTATGCCCTCTTCATCGGCCTCACCCGGTCTTCTATCTGGTGTCCTAGCCATTTCTTATTTCTTCTGTTTCTTTAGCTTAGTCTTGGTTGTTTGTGATACCGCTTCTGCTTGGTCTTTTATCTGCGTTTCTTCCGTTTTTTCTTTTTGAGGCTCTACGCTTGATTGCCCTGAAGTGTCTGTGTTGTTCTTCTCTTCAGAGAGCCTTTTTAATTTTATGGAAGGACCAGGTCTTGTCCCTACGACTCTTCCTGGTGCCTCTGGGCCATTTGATTCTTTTTCTTGGCCCTCTTCTTCAATGCTTCTTTCAAGGGCTCTTCTTAAAATCTGCTGCCTATTAATTTCTTCGTCTCTGTATTTTTTGGCAATTGACACAGCATGTTGAAATGCACCCAGTTTTCCTGCCTGTGATTGCTTGTTGTTTTCAGCAACATTTGCAAGACCAACAATGTTGTTTCTGACTCTCTCCAAATATGACTTTATTTTTTTAGAAGTTTCGAGATCTTCCTCTTTTTCATCCAAGTCTTTGTGAACAACCTTGATAAAGTTTTCTACGGAGACTGCAGCATTTCTAAGGGCAGAGACAGCTCCTTCTTCCCTGTATAGATCCTTCGTTGCATTTTCAAGGGCGTCATCTAAACGATTCCCTATCTCGTTAACTGCTGACAGTTTTGCTTCTGATTTCAATAGGCTCATAACGCTCCTGTGAGATTTTCAGTATTATACAATTATCTCACAGGAGCGTTAATTAGCCTAATTTGTACTATGTCCTAACATAAGGAACAACACAGATGACATCTCCGATCTTGAGTGGGAACTCAAACTTGAGAGAGTTGGCATCAGTGCCTGGGTAATAGTCGTTGTTCGACCCAGAGTTAGCACCTGGGAAGAGAAGCTGACCATTGAGGTAGACGTCATAATCGGTACCAAATGAACCTGCGTCCATGTAGGGAAGCTCAGCGCTTAGATTGGTGCTTGCGAGGGAAACGTTGTCGTTAGCTGAAGCATCAGCAGTGACCTCTGCATACACCTTAGGACGGCGCTTGGCCTGATAGATGCCTTCAATGAGAGAGACTTCTCCGCCAAAGGCTAATTCAAATTCATCCCACTCGCCTGTTGCATCTGTGAGCTTTATGCTTGATGCCGACCATGTAGATCCTCCCATGTTGCCGTCGCTAAGGAGGAGCTCACGGGCGCCGAGGAGCTTGAGATCGTCTGTAGCTGTTGTCTCGATGACGCCTGCTGTCACACCGATGTCAATTCTTGTGCCACCTGTGTCGAACTTAGCGCCTTGTGAGAAGTCGACATCGACGGCATTGATGTCGAGATAATCAACGTCAGATGAAACAGAAATGGTTGTATCACTGTCTGTAGAGCCTTCTTCAATCTTAAAGACTGTAGCATTGCTGTTATCTCTAATTTCCCAATAGAACCCATTGTTGATATCGAGAGTTGCGTTATTTGTGACTTCAACTGCAGTGGTTCCCTGGTTGTCATAGGCGTTCTGACGTGTCGTTGCGCTTGTTGAAGGAACGTCAATCTCAGCACCGCGGAGGAAGTCCTGTTCATTAAGGTCTCCGAGGGCCTTGCGAACAGTTGAGACAAAGTTAATTGTTTGGTTCTCAACGGCAACTGCAGGAGCTGCTATAAGATCGTCTCCAGTGACTGGGTCAACCTTAACAAAAGAAATCTGAACTCTCTTGTCGATGCTATCCAATACATGTCCATTTGTTCCGTTCTCTGTCTGAAGGAGACCGTAGATGATGCTGTTCTCGTGAAGAAGAGGATCTCTGTTTGAACCCGTCACGATCATCAAGAGGTTCTTGGGGCTTATTGCAGTTGCGCCTTGAACCTCTGCGAGAGAGTGAGTTCCGAAGGTTCCTGGGTGATGAACAGCAACCGATCCTGTAAACTCTGTTGCACCAAGAGCAACAACTTTTCCAATTCCTGATGGGTTAGGTGCCTGAGTAGTTGTGTTAAGAACAACCCAGTTCTGAGAGCTTGGAACAGTGATATCAGAAACGCTGACATAGCTTGTGAGAACTCTCTTTCTCTCGAGGCCGTGTAGGTCATTGTTGAGTGAGTCAATACCACGTTGTCTTCCGTTTTCGAAAGCTGTCGGTGTGTAGATATTGTCATACCAATTGTCGGACGGCATTGTATCGCCATCTCTGTTGAGCATGTTTTGTATCTGAGAACGAAGGTTGTTTAAGTCGTCCTCGAGTGAAGATGCTGACTCCCACAAAACATCTGGTTCTTGCTGATCGTCATAAACGTCAGAATTTTTTATCTGAATTCCTTGCCTAATAAAAGTACGTGCCATGGCTTTCTCCTAAAAATCGCAGTCGTCAGCGATTCGAGATAACTATTAATTAGTCCGCAAGTTTACGTACGATTTAGAACGGATATGTTGATAGCAGGTTGGAACCGACCTTAGGGATGTAATTCATGGTGATAATTTTTCCAGACAGAGTGTAGTCACCTATGACTCCCTGGCGCTGCAAGACGCCATCTACATACAGCATCAGAGACTCAGAGGGGCTAGGAGTCTCTGACAGCTCAAATGTGAAATTAACTCCGTTGGTAAGCCCTGAAGGTATGTCCATCCACTTAGTGGTAGTAGGTAAGAAATAAAGATAGGGATATGTTGCAAAAATATTTGAATTAGCACGAGGAGCGTAATTAAAAACAATTTGTTTGTTTGAAATTGTATAGTCGTCGCTATATCCTTGTTTCTGAAGAACACCGTTGACATACAAAAGAAGAGCAGAATAAGGCTCAGGTTTTTCAACTAATTCAAAAACCATATTTGCACCAAGAGAAACGTCGCCCGAAGGAGTCTCCATCCAAGACGTCTTGATTAAGACGTTTGTGCCATACGTGGTAGGACCTTCGTTTGCAGCGGCCTCTATTACCTCGTTGGACATCCTTCCGACATAAACAAAGGCGCGCGCGAATGCAGGGATCTTTCCTACACTGTAGTCCTGTATAAAGAGTATTCCGTTGTAGTAGTCTACATTCCAGTCGATGTTGTCAAGCAAAGGTATTTCATCGCCTGCGAATCCTGAACCATTGTCTTTGTACAGCGTGACAATATAGGGGTTAGGTGCATTCTGCGAAAAGAACGGAGGTATTAGCTGTGCTTGACCGAGCGTCTCATGCAAATATTTAAAGTTGTCAAAAACACCATTTCCAGACTTGGTATTATTTGTAAGGGTCTGATAGCTCGATGGAAACCTGAACATATAGGCATGAGGACCTGCAGTCTGAGAACCTTCACCTGTATCAGACCCTGATCCACCGCCTGTATTGTTTGCATCATATGTAGTTCCTGCAACAGGAATAAGCTCAAATTCAACATATTCTACGCTAGGGTATGCAGAACCAATTCCTTGCACAGTGTAAAGAGTCTGTGAAGGTCCATTGGGTATTCGGTCGCCAAAAATGATATTGGTGGCAGCCTGAATATTAGATCCGATGACTTCTTCGCCATCTATCTTTAGGTTTGAGGTGTGCGCCTTACCTAGAAGTTTCTTCTGGGCAAATAAAGTTGCGCTTGTATCAGTTTTGCCTGCCATGTCAGCTCCAGCTAATGCTTATCCTTTCGAGATACCCCGTCCAGTCTTTGTGAGCTGTAATTCTAACAATGATGCGTTGAGCACTTGGAGATACAGTTCCGTCTGCAGTAACTCCATTGAAAGTACAGGTGTTAATTGCTCCACCTGCAGTGATAGTTGAAATAAGATCTCCGCTTAAACAACCAGAATCGTCAGACCAATTTCCGGATCCAGCACTTGGACGAGCTATGTCCATAAATCCGGTTTTCCCTGGTATGCTGATGTGTACCTGTATGTTTTTATTGGCACCTAATGCTCCTGAGTTAGGCCCGTTTTTGGCCACTAGTGTTGCATCTCCATATAGCGTCACTTTTATGCTAGGCCTATCGTCGGTCGTATTGTTTCTAAAGTATCTTAAATAAGTTCTAGTAGAATTGACAAGAGAGCTGTAATTAACGTTTCCTGCAGGAGATTCTATCGATCCTCCTTCTTTATGATTTCTAAAATCTCCATTCTCACCGCAATATTTTGGAGCCATTAAAAATCTATCATAAATTAAAAGACCTGTTGCGTGACCAGGGTTGCCAGCAGGATCATTTATTGAAATCGCAGAATTCCAAGCATTGTAACCTGCAACAACGACAGACTGAGAAGCATAAGTGGTGTCAATGATTCTATAGGCTTCTCCTGTAAAGTAGCACTCAGTATTTTCGTTGCTATTTGCGTTGCTTGGAGTCCAGACCAAAAGCTTGGTGGTTGACTGAACAGGAGTCGTGACAGAGGATTTAAAAGGATGAACAAATATCATGGCACCGCCGCATCCGTAAGAAGCAGTGCGGGTACCGGGCAGAGATTTGCCTAGAGTGAAATTTATAGTTCCTTCCACTTCAATAGGTTCATTTTGGCTGCCGGCGGTGGTACTTAGGGTCTGTAAGCTAGCGGTGGAAGAATTAGTTGTCTTTGTAGCTGTTATACCGGATCCACTCTGAACTATTTTTGCAGCAGACGCATTGGTTAAAGACGTAAACGATATTGCTGAAGCGCTGTTAGTGTATACGTTTCTGTATATGTTTGAAATCTTTGTGTGTATGCTGCCAGAGGGAGAATTGAAATATTTGACTCCGCTGACGTAAGAGAAAGAATCATCTCCAAATATGCTGAGAGAGTTATCGCTTGAAGACATTGAAGTGGAGTCGACTTCATTTAACCACTCAACGTAGTTTGTAACTCTGTCAACTGCATCCACAGAATGAACTACCCTGAGATAGTTCCATCCGTTACTCTGTTCTACAGCGGTAACTCTGTATCTTCCTGTGCGTTGTATCTCAGAATATCTGGGAACTCCATTGTCAAACATGCCAGGTGACCATGTGCTGACGGATATAAATCCAGAACCGTTGCCGTTCAGGCTTGTTCCTGTTCCAGCCCCAGGAGAACCAATCCCTGAGTAGCTTGACAAATCTACAGAGTGAACAACACTGCCGTTCACTTCGAGGCGAAGAATTCCAACGTTGCCATCAGAAAAAGCGTTATCCACATAATCTCTGCCGGGAGAGACAACAGCTTCATTTAAATCCCCCTCCATGGTAGGAACAGTGGTAAAAATTCCTCGTCTAAGATTGTTTCCGGAAGATATAGCCCCATATGTTTCATTTAATCCTATGGCAGAAAAACCTGCAGAAGTACCGGGATTTGTATATCCTGATATTGACTTAGTCGAACCAAATGAGAGGACTGCAGAAGAACCCAAATTGTCAGAATCAATGTTGTAGAGGTCTGGAACGGGTGTAAGTGTTCCCGTTCCTGCCCCAAATGTCACAGACATTAACGATATGTTGCCTGTCCAGGTTGAATCTGCTTCAATTTTTACAACAATGTATTCACTGTTGTCTATAGAAAGATTCCCAAGGTTTAAATATTTTGTTGCATTCAGAGATGAATTAAAAGAGAGTATTCCGTTGCTAGTGTGTAGACCTGCTCCGTCTCCGTAGTTTACCCCAAAGACATACGGTAATGCAACATCCATCCAACCGGTCTTGCCCGGTATTTTTACAAATACTTTAATTCTGGATGTATTTAACGAAGTGGAATTCTGCACTATTGTCGCAGATCCATTTAAAGAAATGGATAAGTCGTACTGATTTGTCCCTGAGGTATTTTGAAACTTTCTATAGAACGTTCTGGTTCCTGTAATGGTTGAATAATTTGGATTGCCGGAAGGCCCATTAGACATTCCGAGAAAATTACCACCATTTACTGTATTCTTTGAAGAGACGAGAAGTTGATTATAGAGTTGCAAACCATCTGAATATCCGGAGGTACTAAGCATATGAATGCTTGAGTCCCAAACATTGTCTAAGTTCGTGACACTAGACTGTGTGTCATATGACCCGGCTTTAATTCTGTAATTCTCAGCCCTAAACGTCTCAAGCAAATTAGTAGAAGTATTTGTCAGTTTATACAAGAGGATCTGAGAAACGGAATATCTTCCTCCGTTTACAATTGAAGCCTTGAGAGGGTGTGTAACATTGACGCCGACTTCAATACCACCATTCAAAAAATAGTCTGCATTTAAACTGCTCTGAGAAGAAACATTTATGATTTTAGTGTGATCTTCACCTGCGGCAACATCTATTGTGCTCTTCGGCTGTGAAGGAAATGAATACGAAAGATTTGCAGCTGCTGACGATGTATTCGTCGCAGTCAAAGTAATATTGCTAAGATCGTAAACATATTTGTAGGCATTATAAACTTTTACAGTGTAGCCGAGGTTGCCAGCATTGTAGTACTCAACACCCGAAAGCTTTGTAGAGCCTGTGCCAGTAAATGTTAAGCTTCCGCCCGAAGCCTGCAGAGTAGTGGCATCATCATCGTTAATCCATTCAACATAATTTGTCTGGTATTGTGCTGCACCAACAACATGTATCACTCTGGCGTAGTTCCAGCCTCTCCTTTGTTCTGCAACTCCTATCTGGTATTTTCCCGTCCTGTGCTTAAAGGCCGGAAACTCTACAGAGGTTGAAAGGTATGCGCTGCCTGTGGTAGAGAGGTTGGTGAATCCCGAACCGTTGGCATTGAGATGAGATTCTGTTCCTGATCCTGGTGCTCCAGCACCTATTCCGGGTGTTGTCAAATTTATGCTGTGAACTAGCGTGTTGTTCACATACAGTCTTAATTCGCCAGCATCTCCATTTCCAAAGGCCTTGGAAACGTAATTTACAACCCCTGTGTTGAAAACGTTTGAAGCAACTGTGTTGTTTAAGATGCCGTTGATTATGACGTCTTTTTTGTAAATTCCTTTTCTTATGTTTGCACCTGACGTTGCAGGTGCATAAGAACCGTTGACATTCACAGCAGAAAAACCTGCGGTTGTATTGCTGGAGATGTAAGAAGGAAGGTATCCGCTTCTATCGTTTGAAGCACCGAAAGAGAGATAGGCGGTGACTCCTGCACTATTCTCACAGCTTGCATTGCTTAAATTAGGCGCAGGAGGAGGAGCAAGTGCAAGAAGGATCTCATTGAATCTATCGATTGGAGTTCCGATAGGCGTAGAGGAAGTAAAATCCTTAAACAATCCATCTTCGTAAGAACCGTCTTCTGCAGGACCTATTACGCTTCCACCGGCAGCAGTCGAAGTAATCGTTATAGCCCCTCCGGCTCCTGCATCTGTAAGTGTTATTCCCTCTCCGGCAGTTAAAATTCGGGCACTCGCAGGAACTGTTACACCTTCAACAGATATAACCACAAATGGAGTATCTTCAACATGCTCATCGAGTTTTTCGTGAGTTGTCGTACCTATGTTGCCTAATTCTTTGTGGTCATCTATGACTCTATAGGCCGTCATCCATTAATTCCTGTGTCCAATATACTAACTTTTCTCAAATGGTATGGACATGAAAGAAAAATGACCTCGTGAATCCCAGAGGTCATTTTCATCACGCTAATTGTCGCTAAGTATCACATTCCTGCAACGAGCGCCTCAATTGCAACCTTTATTCTCTCTTGAAGTTCTCTTGGAAGTGACGAGACGAGAACATAATCTTCGGAAGTCATAGATGTTTGAGGTACTCCTCCTCCAATATAGCTGTTATTGTTTGAAATAACAGCTCTAATCACGAGTGGTGCAGGACCTTGAACAGAAGAAAATACAGGGTGATATAAGTTTGCTTTATTTTCCATGTCATCCCTTCAGTATTGATCTACCCTCTGTAAGGGTCTTGTTGGCCACTTCAAGTTGTGCACGAAGAATTTCCAGCTCTGTTCTGATATAATCTGCAGATTCTCCCTTCCTCTCGGCTTCAGTGAGGGCTGCCTCATAAACGCTTATCTTCTCACACAGTATCTCACGAGTCGCTGACATTTAAATTCTCCTTGGTGAATTATATACCATTTCTTAAGAATTGGTGGAGGTGGTGAGAATCGAACTCACGTCCGCCACGTGTCCTCAAAGAGCATCATCTACAAGCTTGGAATGGATTTCTCGACTCCATCCTCGTCTAGAAGATTTTCGCTTGATTCGGGTCGATCATCTTCAACTCACCCTATCCCAGGCACCGCCCTCCTGGACATTCCACCCCTAACAACGGGGGTAACTACATTGCTTGTGACTTTCTGTTCCTAGGTTGTCACCACCCGTTGGTCAGGCCGCGATGGCGAGAGCAGCGTAGCCGTTGTCGTTGGCAACTGAACGTCACTTGGGTTTTTGAACCGGACCCTCGTGCACCGGTGCTTGCTGTTCCTCGATTCTCCGCGCCGTCGAAACCTTTACACCCCCGAATTTTACTTGTTTGGTTTAGGAAGGTCCTTGGTTACTTCCTCGTTCTTTTGTTGAAGATCCTTAATCTTCTTTGATTGAGTCTCCTCCCATGCTTGGAATCCGTCCGCCTTTTCCTTGTCATATTCCTTTTGTAGAGCATCTAGGATGATAAGCCTGTATTTATTTAAAAGGGCTTCTTGGTCCTCTGGGAAGGTCATCTGACTCTTGACGAGAGCCTCAAAAGTATGGAGGATCTCGTGCGGAGTGAACACCTGAATCATTCTTCACCTTCTGAAAATCCGACAATTTTACCCAAAGGAAAGAGCTTCTTCCACGACTTAGGTAATTTCACAGTCTTAAAGTCGTGCCATTCTTCTCCGTCATATAGAGAAATATCATTGTCTGTAACAACAACTTTCAAAACTCCTTCAATTATGACATTTCCTTCGTCCAAGAGGGCATCAACTGTCTTCACCTCGGAGACATCCTCAAACTCAAGAAAGACTGTCGAACCATCAGGCGTCTTCACCTTAATCTGATTAAGTGCATCTGCATTCATCGGACGAACAAAGAGATCGATGGGGCTTTCTTCAGATTCTTCATCTTCGTCGTCTACATCTTCATCTTCGTCGTCGTCGTCGATGTCGTCTTCATCGACTTCGTCATATTCTTCACCGTCAGTGTCGTGATTACATTCATCAGAGTGCCTCTCTTCATTGGTCACAAATTCAGACAGTCTGAGCTGAAGATCTTCCAAATGTTCAACATCAATAAAATCAAGACTAACGTTAGAATTAACGTAGGCAAATACGACAGAATGTAGAAGAAGCGCATCGGACTTTTCAAGTTTCATTTTGGTCTCCCATAAAATGCAAAAAACGGGAGGTAAAAAACCTCCCGCTCATTATTCAGAATTATTTAGAAGGACTTGTTGGTTGCCTGATAATGCTTCTGAAGTGCCCTGTAGAGGGTTCGAGCAGTTCGGCCGTCGAATCGGAGAGTGTTGCCTTCCGATGTGTAGATCGATAGACGTGTCGAGTCGTTTCGAGGATCAGTGCTAATCGTCACGTTGGTGCTATCTTCGTCGCGGCGAAAGGTCTCTGTGCGAAGATTTCCCTTGCGATCCTCGCGAGTACGAATCGATGCGCTCTTGTTCTGCGAAACGGTGTTCTTCTTGCTTGCCATAGTCTATTTTTCTCCTGAAGGCATATTAGTGATGCCTTGATGATACCATCTTAGACAACAAGATTCATATGTTCAATTAAAAAATTTTGCAGTGATACTGAATAGATCGATCGAATACAATAAGGGCATGAACATATTCGTGCTGTCGACAGACCCCAAGGAGGCTGCGAAGATGCAGTGCAATAAACACGTCGTGAAAATGATCTTAGAATC
>Ga0214921_10010730_pt1 | contig 11276 bp, 6 predicted proteins | sample LL1505_MetaG_FD_177992 | JGI IMG/M metagenome (GOLD analysis project Ga0214921, IMG submission 177992) | Freshwater microbial communities from Lake Lanier, Atlanta, Georgia, United States - LL-1505 | ecosystem: Environmental > Aquatic > Freshwater > Lake | place: USA: Georgia | collected 2015-05-28
TTCTTCAGTAGCTCCAGGCGGTACTTCACCTGGGTAAATCCCAGTAATTAATTTAGGTTTTTCAATTAAGAAATATGGATAAATTCCATCAATCATAACAATAGCACGTCTTCCATCAGGAAGAATACCTACCATTGCAATTCCATACTCCCAAGTTCGACGATCTATCATAGATGGATAACTTCCTTCATTTGGGATATTTGGAAGAAAATCTAAAGGTTCATGATTTTTAATTTTTTCATCGTATAAAACTTTTAATTTTTGATCAGTAAATGCATCACGAGTAGGAAAATTCTTGAGAAAATCTCCTAAAAGGTATGTATTTTTAAGTTCCATTATTAAATTGATTAATATAAATTTGGATTATTTTATATGTTAGAAGTTAATATTACTAAAATATAATATTTCACATTTCTTTTCATTTTTAAAAGGTAATATTAAGCCTTAAATTTAATTTATTTTCATTGGGGAATTGAAATAATAATATTGTCTAAAATCATCCTAAACATGAATATTATTAGTAATAACAATTCTTTTTATGTTAATCCTAGTATTTATTTATGCAATAATAGCAATATTTACATTAACAACGTAGCAAACAAAAAAGACAAGAAAGTAGACTAATTCGTAAAAATAACAAAAAAATATGATAAAATTCTTAATATAATGGCAAATAAAAAAACTTACTAACTTGAATTTAAACTATCATCAAAAATCGGGTTATAATCTACATGGACACCGCAATAATTAGATGGATGATTTCTATAATCTATTGGTTTATATAGCCCAGAATCGGCAGCAGCTTGAGCGACAAGTCTAAATGTTTTCCAAAAATCCTGACTATGTGAAGGATCGTGATAATTCATTGCTAAATGTGATATTTCATGCAAATTAACAAAGATAATCATTTGGTCATCTTCAAAATTATTTTTTCCACTATTTTTTTCTCGTAAACAAAACGCAATTGATGCACCTTTTTCTAATACATAAGATGTATTAGTTTGACTTTCTGGATTATTTTCTTTTAATACATTTGGATTATAATTTTTAATTAAATTTTCTGTAATAGCTCTCATATCAGCATTATGTAAACTTACTGAATTTAAAGCATTATCATCCCATAAATATTTATTACGAAGATAAGTAATAAATTTTGCATTAAAGTTATTAATTTTAGCTAATTCATCAGCAGCTTGTTTATGGGAGGATTTTTCAAATGAATTAATAATTTTATAACAAGCTCCATCTAAATTTGAACAAACTGTACTTTCATTAAAATTTAAATGTCCTGTTTGATATAGCAATATAATGAATAATGCAATAATTATATATAATAAATAGTTATCCATTTGGTATATATTAATATGAAAATTATTAATACTAATGAATTCTTATAAATAAAATTGATATTTAATTAATAAATTATTAATTTCCAAATGATGATTAAAAAAACGTAAAACTTCTAATATCAATCATTATTGTTTATCATTGTTAGTAATAATATTTATTATATTAATCTTTTCCGTACAATTTTTGCAATAAATGATATACTGTCAGATACTGGATGTAGATTAGATAGTAAAGTATTTAATACAATTGATAAAAAAACTATGATCATCCACAAATTAAATACTGGTTTAATTTAGTAGATGCATCATATATTGAAAATGATATGGTTACAATGAAAACATTAGGATTGGATGATGAATTCTTTAGAACAATTTGTTAATTTTTTTGAAACAATTGTATTAGTTCATTAACTTTATCATTTAATTCTTTAGAGTTTATTTCTGACATAAGTATATTGATTAATTTATATTGATTAATTTATGTTGATTGATTTATATTGATTAATTTAATTCAATAAAATCGATTTTCTAATACATTCAGAAATCTAAAGTTTTAGGCTATTAAAAGCATCTGACATAGGTTTACGAGGTAATATCTTAGTATTAAGATTGATATCACTAAGCACAACATCTGTAACTGTAATTTGCTTAAGTTTTGTTCTAAGAATATCGAATAAATCTTTATTTTTATCAATTGGATACTTTACTTTTCTGATCATATTGTTCTCTAAGCGTTCTTCATATTTCCATTCAATTGGAAAAATTTCAGGAGGAACGCAAAATACAATTGAACGAAATCTTCGATAGAATTTTGTTTCTGGGTCAAAAATAGCATACAAGAAAGCATCAGCACATTCATTAAAATCTTTTCCATATGTGTAACATCCTAATGGAGTAAAGATAACACTATCATAACCATTAAATGCTGCTACAGTCAAACAATTTTTAATTTTTTCCATATAAATTTCTTGTTCGGGTCGATCATTATCAACACGATCTTTAACTTCATCTCCTTGAATATCTGTTTGACGAACAACAGCTCCAGTAGCTAAAATAATTGATTGAAAATCAGGATTAGATTTTTCTTCAATAATTTTATATTCTGCAGCACGATTTTGTCTAAAAACCATAACTTTAGGAGCAAATAAAACTGATTCATTACGTAATGGATAAAAATGATCACTAATCTCTTTATCAATTGCAAGAGAAATAGTTGTTCGTAAAAATACCTGTTCTTCAATTCCTTCATCACCACGAGACCATGATCCACCTGGACCCATTCGACTTGCATCAATTACAACTACTGGATTTTGTTTTACTTTTTTGAGTTTAACAGCATAATCCAAAGGATCCTGATCAAAAACACCAATTGAAACATGCTTATTGTTATCACATGTTTCGAGGATATTGGCTGGTTCTTTACTATGGCTTACATCCATATTCCATTCACGAAATGCAGTACCTGGTTTTAAAGTTTTAAAAGCATTTTTATAATAAAAACATTTTTCAATTCCTTTAATAAATTGAGCAAAATGTCTTTCTTCAGGTTTAACAAAACGTAATTTTGATAATTCTCCGTATCTAATATCTTCGTCATAATCAGCTCTGTGTGAATCTTTTTTAACTTGTAAAGCTTTTAATTCTTGATCTTCCTCAGGAGTCAGATCACGTTTATTTAATAATCCTTCAGCAAATTCACATCGGACTTCAACATCTTTAATTAAAGATTTAATTTTAGTTCTTCGAGCAAATTCCTCATTTTTACCAGACTCAGCTGATTTAATTTCAGAAACATATTCATAATTACATTTTCTATCAGTTTCTTCAGTTGAATTGAAAATTTTATTACCTTCTTTACGATAATAATCATCTTTAGTTTGACCTAAATCTTTTTTTTCTTTGGATGCTACTGTATCAACTTTTACCCCTCCATTATTCGATTCCTCCCATAATCTTTGAAGTACAGCTAAACGTTTTTTATCTTTAATACTTAATTCACCAACTTTCTTTTTAAGAGATTTAAGTTCTTCTTCTTCCTCTTTAGTAATGTTAAAATCTATCTTAAATTGATTGGACATCTTTGGTTTTATATTATTTAAATAAAATTAACAATTAGATAAAATCAATAGTTATATTGTAAATTATAATCAAATATTCAGTACAAAAATTGTTAACAATCGATTGGAATTCAATGTCAAAGAATTTAAATTCTATATTGGAATCGAAGACATCGCACGTACCAATTTGAGCATCATTAAATTTTAATTATTTCTTTATTATTTTTCGATTTGTCTGACAAATTTTAATTTTTTACTTCTTTTATTGTGCATTTCCAACTAAAATAAATATTGATATATATAAATATTCTTGTAAAACATTTTACTTTGAATAAGGATGGATACTTTTGCAAATGAGCCAATTATAGTTAACATTTTAGAAGCAGACCATAAATTTAAAATAGTTAAGACAATTATTTTTATTGGTGATGTTCCTCCTAAAGTCTTAACTGCATTAAAAGCTTTTTTAGGTGGTAGTTCACTATCTCCTATTTTGAAAAATTTTTATAATAAAAATTGGCTTGAACGTATTTCAAAACTTGCAAGGAAAGGAATAACTATTAAAGGAGGTGATATTGGAGTTAAAGCAGATGATGATTTTGATTTTGATTTTGACTCATCTTCAAATGTTGAACTTATTCAAAATGATGAAGGTGTTGATGATAGTATTGATATAGATATTTCAGAACAAAAAAAGAAACAATCAATTGATAAAATTAATGATGATGAAAACAATACTAAAGAAAAAATTACAGATTTTATTAAAGAAGAAACTATTGATATTACAGATCTTGAAAAATTAACTCAAACACCTGTTGAGGAAGTTGAAATTGATAGTGACATAGTATTAGTTACAAATATTTATGCATATCCACATGATAAAATATGGGATTTAAAAGAAAAGATTTTCGCAACTACTGGAATTTTACCACTTTATCAACATATATGGGTTGAACACCAAGATATACAACATCAATGCAGTTACAAAATTTTTAATGCTGGTCGTCGTATCCCCATTTCAGCATATAATTTATTAGAAAAATCTGATGAACATGTTGAATCAAAAAAAATAGAAAGTACATCTATTCAAAAAATTGGAAATATACCAATTGATATGCAATTTTATGATGATAAATTTCTTATCAAAATTGAAGCTCTTGATACTTTCGAAATTTTAGCAGAAATTTATAAAAGATTTGGTACTACTGAATTTAATTTATTATCTATTAAAAATATTATTAGTGAAAACAGTCGTAAACAATATAGTAGTCTTTTAAAGAACGATCGTTATCAAATTGATATGATTTATTATGGATTTGTTATGCTCTATTTTCCCATCTTCACATATGATGTATTTATCAATTGGATTAGAGATGGTGAAATAAGTCTTCGAAATCAATTTCCAGATTTAATTCCTAGCAGAAAAGATATAGTTGAAAAGTATCAACTTGAAACAAATATTTCACAATTATCCGAAGTGATGGATTCACCTGAGAACAAACATTTCATTAATGATATCGAATCAAATATTAAATTATCAATTGTGACGAGTACAATTAAAGTATTAAAAATGGGTAGTTCGAAAGAAACTATTATTTATTTACGAAATTTATTTGATGAATTTGCATTAAGTTCAACAGTTGACTATGTTAAAACAGAAATATTAATCAATAATAGACGAACTATATTTAAAAAAGTTTTTAATAAAAATCCTCTTATTTCCCATGATGATAGTTTCCAAATTTTACATCCTATTTATGATAGAATATCAATTGGATCAATAGTATTTAGAATTCGTCTTAATCCAACAACTACAGAATGTATGTATTTCATCATTTATCAAAATGGTAATTACGAAATTAAAGCTAATTGGCGTGAGGATCTTGGTTTTGGATTTGATGAAATTTTTAATACAACAGTAGCTTATATTACTCCAATTATTCATCAAATTAATAAAATGGAATCAAAAGTGCTTTATTATGGCAAACAATTACCTTTAATTGATCGAAAAAATAGTAAATTTAGTGAAATTGGTATGTCGATATTTTGGACATATAATTTATCTGATATTCAATTCAAAATTCTTAAAGGTGTATTCGATGAATTAAGAAAGGCTGGCATTATTGAATTACGTTCAAATGAAAGAACAGAAATGGAATATTATTTTGTTAAAGGTATGTATCAATATGATGCAAATCGTTTGGACAAAACTATTACAGCAAATAACTATTATGAATATCTATCAAATGGTATTATTAAACAAAAATGGGCAACAGTTTTTACAAACACTCGTATTACAAGATTAATTCATCGTTCTGCTGATATTAAATTAGAAATTATGGGTATTCGAGAGAATGAATATGACATATTTAATCACTATGTATACATTGCCCTATATATGTTTTTAATTGAAAACAAGAAACAAAAAATAGTCACTCATGTACATGGTCATAGAAAAAAAGCACTCCTTGATAATAAAGAACAAGATCCTGAACTTTATAATACGAGAAAAATCTATAAATCTGATTTTATTTATAGTAGAATTTGTCAAAAACCTTATCAACCTCGGATGCTTAATGAATCAGAATACGCTGAATTAAGTTCTGAAGATAAACTTAGAGCTATAAAATACTGGAATTTTACTCGAAAAATTCCAGTATGGTATATCTCAACTAATCCACGATATCCATATATAAGATTCATTGTTGGTAAACATCCACGAGGATATTGTATTCCATGTAGTAAAATTACTGAAGTTCCTGATAACCCTGATGATATTAATAAAATTATTCATGACACTTGTATTAAATCACATGAATGGAATGAAAAAAAACAAACTATTACAACTGGAAGTAGATATATTATGAGTTATGGTAAAGAAATTGAACTTGATCGATTAAGTAGACTGCCAGAAAAGACTCTTGAACCATTATTCTATGATACTTATGTTAGTACTGGTGATAGCATGGATCAAGAATGTGCAGATGAAACAACTAATGGTTATTTCTTATATGGAGTTGCTCAACATCTCCCTGCTGTACCTAGCATTGGTATATTCTATTGTTTATCACGAGCATTATCAATGACACCTCAAGAATTTATTAATGAGATTAAAAAAAGATTAAAAGCAGACCCATTAAAATTTAAAATTATTATGAACGGAGAGATTCTTAATTTATTCACATCAATTAAAGATTTGATTCTTGCTTTTGATGAATTATTAAATCCAAAAAATGATGTTCTTCGACATCTTGGTGAAAAATGGAATGTATTAATTGAGTCTATTGCTAATATTTATTTTGCTATTAATATTATTAAGTTTGAAGATAGTGATTTTAGTTCAGATAGTACAGGACAGCGATGCAAACTTGTAATTCCAAATAGATTATCTAACATTGATGATTTTATTTCGGAAAATCATCAAAATTTAATTGTACTATATCGCAAAAAAGACAAAATTTATTATCCAGTATTTCAAATTAATACGGAAATTTATTTCAAAACGCACATTATTGATGCAAAATTATTTGATGCAAAACATGATCTTGTAATGATTATTCAAAAAATGGCTAAATCATTATATTCGGAAATGCGAACATTTGAACATTTAGATTTGAATATTATTCGTAAATTTTTGGCACAGACTAAATTTTGGCATATAGTTAAATTATTCATTAATAATAATAATTACTGTTATGGAATATTATTAAGTTTAAAATCATCTAAAGATGATCATGTTTATATGCCAATTCCCAGATCATTTTATACTGAACAAATCAAAATCGAATATGAACCATTTTATCGTAAAAAATATAAATGTTCTCTAGAATTATTAGATCGATTTATAAAAGATTTTAATAGTTGGGTTGCTGATATTTCTTATAAACTTGGCATGATTAAATCAAATGTGTCAAGAAGTTTACCAATTGAGCAAAGAATTATTCCAGTTTTTCCTTTAATTTCTATTAGTCATTGGTTATTATTAAATGATGCAATGACCACTAAATCTCCTGAAGTTATTGGTTTTGTTTTTGATAATCAAAACTTTTATATTAGTCCATCAATCGCACCAGAAACAGCTCTTAAAAAATCCAAAGTTAAAATGTTTTTATTGCGATATGATCCAGATGATGTTAATCGTGCTATTTATGAACAACACCCACCAGCAAAAGATCCACGAATGCAAAATATTAATATAGCAATTTATAAATATTATCAATACCAGCTTTTACTTATGGAATTTATGAGTTTGTTCAGTAAACAGCGTAATAATAAAATTCGTGATCAAATCAATGCTCTTATTCTTAAAACTAATTTTGCTACACAATTACCTGAATTTTATATTACATTACGTAAAATTATCGAAGATAATAACGATCTTAAAAAAGTAATTGATTTTATTGATAATATTGTGAATGGTATGTGGACAAAAAAAGAATTAATTGCTAACATTAAAGAAACAACATTTAATTTTGACAATGTTGAACTTGATAAACTTAGAAAAATGACATCACCACAACTTAAAATCGCATTAACAAAAATTGCTAATAGTATCACAGTTAAAACAGATAATATTGCTAAATATTTAGGTAATAATAAAAATTTCCAATTTCCAAATACTTTTGTGGTCTGTAAAGACAAAGGCGATGGTTATTGCCAAGGAAAAAAATTAATTGTAGAACGTTCTCAATTTGAACATTTAATTGATATTCTTGTACAAGATTTACAAAATCCACTTAAAGCAAAATGGATATTTAGTAATGTTTTTAATGATCGTGTTATTTCAATGTTCCGATTTATTCAACGACCCTTTGAGAGAATTGACATTAGTTTTGGATAGATTGTTTAAAACATAGCAGCTAATACAGATCTAACCCTATAGGATTTTTCGAATTTTTTAATATTCACTTCATCTATTTTTTTGCCAACATCAGCAGGCATGAAATCTTTATTTGTTGTAAGTGTAATATGCGGAATACTTGAATTTTGAACAATTAGATCATTAGGTAAATTACATACTAAACATAATCCAGCCTCATTATTTGAATATCCAATTACATCAATTTCATAAGATTTCCCAAATGGATAATCAAGATATGTAGGAAAGTTGTTATTGAGTTTTGATTCATTATTTGATTCATAATCATTAGCTTTGATTTTTCCACCTAAATATTCAAGAGTTATATGTAATGGAGTCTGTTGAGTTGTTTGACTTTTTAATGTTTCATTGTTAATTTTTTCAGTGTTTAAAATATCTGTAATAGCTGGTATGTTTGGAAATAAACCAATATACATTGGAATTATTTGATTTGATTTTCCAAGGATAATATTAACACATTTATTATGAAAACCTGAACGTATTTTTTTCTTATCAAATTCAGACATGTCAAAAATACGAATTTTTTCTATATCCATTTTTTTTAAAACTTCGATTTTATCAGTAATTTCAAATGTAATTTTCGTTTCATTAGTATCATTTTCAAGATCGTTTAAAAGAGATTTTTTATCATTTTCATCATATTCAACTAGTAGGACGCTAATATTATGACCTTCATTTTTTAATGAAATTAAAGTGTTATACATGATTTGATATGATAAATATTGATATGATAAATATTGATATGATAAAAGTTTATGTTATAAAAAATAAAAATCAAATTTTATTATTACTCTTACGAATAATATTATGATGTTTTTGAAAGACTTAATTAATTTTACGAATAAGCTTATCAAAAATATCAGATGGATCCAAATTTTTAATTGAAAGAGCTAAAATTGTTGGTCTCATTAAAACATCATCACATCCATTTTGCTTTGGAATAATTTGTTTTTGTACATCAACATCAACTGCCTGTTAGGAAATTTGCCAATTATTAAATTGTATATTAGGAATTTGCAAATTAACTGTTTGTAAAAAATCAGAAACGCAAGTTACAAGATATTTATCAATCAAAATATCAAAAACAATATGAATATGGTTAGATTTATCTATCTGTTTTTTTATCTTTTCGATAATTTCTGTAATAATGATATGAGGATCACGATTATCAGAAAATTCAGAATTTTGACGAAATGTTAAAGATTTTGTTTCAAATTGTTGATCCTTTAATTGTAATGGATAATAAAAAAATTCAATTTTTTAGATTAATAAATATAACAAACATTTTATAGATCAATATTTTTATAGATTTTGCATTAAGTAATCTAGTTATACAAAATTATAAAAAATGAGCGAACCTTTATTTAAAGATGATAAAAATTCTGATAATGATAATAATGATTCAGACGAACCAATTAAACATGATGGATTTGATATTTTTGGTTCAATATTAGGAAAACTCAATATTTGGATTGCTGTTTTAATTTTTATTATATTTATATTGATGAATACATCATTTTTCATTGAAGATGTAATAAAAAAAATTAATTCGGATTTCGTTGCGTCAGATGGTAATTTAACATCAAATGGCATTATTATACAAGGAGTTTTCTTAAGTTTAGCTTATATTGTTGTTGATCTTTTGGTATCAGGAGGTATCTTGTAATTGATTAAATCTTGCAGTTAATGTTGATTTATTTTTTTCGTTATTTCTCTTAATAATTTCAACCATTTGATTCGATAATAATTCAATTGATTGGTTATTAAAAATTTGTTTATTCTGTTGATATAAAAGATTACAAAGCTTTGATTCTTTTTCTGTAATTTGAGCAATGCGATAGCATGTTAGAAATACTACTTTTAATGTTAGATATAAAAGATAATATTTAACTGCAGTTATTAGAGAATAAGTAATGTTAGACATTATTAAAATAGTTAATTTTAATATTATATAAATTTCATAATATTATTAATTTATTTATTTAAGATGAATTTATTTTAAGATGAATTTATTTTAAGATGAATTTATTCATCTACGAAAAATTTAACGGGTTTTCCAAACGTTTCAGCTGTTCTAGTTGGATTAAAACCCGCTGGTAAAAATATATATTTTATATTATCTCTATGATCTCTTGGTGCTCTAGAAAGATCATACTTAATTTCCTCTTTAACTTGTGTTCTTTCTCCATTAAATAAAAGCTTTTCAGCTAATCTATCAACTTCTCCAGACCATGTTTTTGATTGAAGAACAAGAGTATATCGTAGATAATCAGTCGAAATAATAACACTATATGGTTCATCAAGAGATTCAAGTAGTATAATTTTAACTGTTCTACCATTAATATTATAATAATTTAATTCAAGAGAATTTTGACATTCATTTGAACAATTTCTTAAACTTGATATTAAATTTTTTTCAATTGGTATAGTTTTATCCCATTGGGAAATTCTTTGTACTTCGTATTTGTAAATTCTATCTAAAGCTACTGTTACAGGAGTTGATGTTATTGGTGTTTGTTCGGGTGTATATGAATCAGAAATATCAATAACTTCAGGTATATTATATGTCGGTCCTTTTTCAGGCATTACTATTTCGATTATATTTCCCGAAAATAATCTTGCCATTTGATCTTTATTTTGTGATAGAGTTACTATAATTTTAAAATCCGGATCGTCTAGAAAGATACCACCATTTTGTCTATATCTATCCATAATATCATTATTATTTATTGTTCTTATTTTTTCATTAGCAGCAATGTATTCAAGGATAATTTGATCAATTTCTATTAATTGTACTTCTCTTTTTGCACTTAATAAAAACGTTAATGATTTTGTACGATAATTAAATATGTAGAATGGTTCATTTAATGCTGTTGTAGGTGTTATTCTTAAATTAGAAATTTCTCTGGGATGACTAAATATTTTATAAGCTTCACATGATGATTGGTCTGAACATTGATCTTTAATATCAATTGAATGATTACCATTTTT
>Ga0214921_10010731_pt1 | contig 11276 bp, 11 predicted proteins | sample LL1505_MetaG_FD_177992 | JGI IMG/M metagenome (GOLD analysis project Ga0214921, IMG submission 177992) | Freshwater microbial communities from Lake Lanier, Atlanta, Georgia, United States - LL-1505 | ecosystem: Environmental > Aquatic > Freshwater > Lake | place: USA: Georgia | collected...
ATTAACTGAAAATTGGGTATTGAATAATTCGTATTGTCCTAACTGTGGGGATTTACCACTCATGGAGTTTGAGAATAATCGCCCAGTTGCTGATTTCTATTGTCGAAATTGTAGAGAAGAGTTTGAATTGAAAAGCAAAAGCGGAAAACTAACAAATACGATTTCCGATGGTGCTTATTCTTCGATGATAGAAAGAATTAGCGCAGAAAATAATCCCAATTTTTTCTTTCTGACTTACACAAAACAGTGGACAGTAAACGATTTTTTAATAATTCCTAAACAGTTTTTTACTCCTGAAATTATTATTAAAAGAACGCCTTTGTCTGATACTGCAAAAAGAGCTGGTTGGATTGGCTGCAATATTGATATATCAAAGGTTGCAGATGCAGGAAAAGTCTTTTTGGTAAAAAATGCAAAAACAATAAATCAAGAAATTGTAAGAGAAACATTCAATAAAACTCTGTTTTTAAGAACAAAGAGCAAGGACTCAAAAGGATGGATTTTAGATATTATGACTTGCATAGACTTAATTAATAAAGATACTTTTTCACTTGATGATGTTTACATGTTTGAACAAAAACTAAAACTGAAATATCCTAATAATAACTTTATAAAAGATAAAATTAGACAGCAACTTCAATTATTAAGGGATAAAGGAATTATTGAATTTGTAGGACGAGGGATTTATAAAAAAGCACTAAAATGAAAAAATATATTTTTGTCACTAAAGAAGGCAATACTACTGCCCCAAACATAGATTTAGAAATAAACAATTTACAAGTAATTGGAATAGTTGAAGGGGTAGCAGATGAAGATGAAGCATTGAAAAAATTATTGAAAGAAAATAGTTGGATTTGGGATTCAGGATTTAATGTAGCTGAGTTTATTTCATATCAGATTTTATAAATCAATATATCGACCTTCAATACCAGAATTTTTTAATGCAATTGCATTTTCTTTACCATAAGCAACAAAAACACTTGGTGCGCCTGGTGTTCCACCTTGGACACCACTAACATGATAGAATCGAATTCTACCTTTCACAAATAAGAGTGCATCTGCACAATCCCATACATTTTCAAAAAAACATTTTGTTTCCGTCCTTGCAAATATTAACGCGATTCCATTGTTATGGTTTTGAAGTTTAGATAGCCACAAATGCATATCTTTTCCATAAGGAGGATTACAATATACCCGGCCAAACCAAGGTTTAAGAAGCCCATTGTCTTCGATGGTGTAGTTGTTTTTTGCATGATGAAAAGGCGCATTCAAAGGACTGCATGGGTCTAAATCAAATTCACCTAATTTGATTACTAGTTCAGGTGGTGTTAACCATTCAACTTTTGTTAATTCAGAGCGCTCGAAAGATGTATTCATGACTTAGTTTTAGATCTAATTTGAGATCATTTTTTGTTATAACCAAAATATTCCTAGAATATTTTTTCAACAATAGTTTTGTGCGGACTTGACTTTTTACAGATAAACTAAAATCACAAAAAAGAACTTGAATTATTCTTGTTTGAAGAACCCAAACCTGAATATGGTTCAGAGCTTATTTTGTGATTTGATTTCTGACTGCGGTTGTTATTATCACCAAACGCTCCTAATATGTTTGTTAGTGCAACGCTAAACACCAAGCATAGGCAATGTTCGAAACGTTCATTTAGCAGAGTCGAAATGACGTTTCGACTCCGCTCAACGACCATAAGGCACCTTGATTCCGATTAATCGAAAGAAGCATTTTTGTTTCCTTTTGATGCTTCAAAAGGAAAAAGAAAAACAATTAGATAGATGAAGATTTAGCCGAAGGCTAGAATAAATTTTCACAAGCGAGACGCTAGCGAATGCTGATTTAAACCTTATTTATATAGAATGGAATTGTGTTGATGAAAATAAAAGAAACCAATTATTTAATTTGAGAATTTATATATTTGATAAAAATTATCTATTATGAGTACTTTAGAATTAAAGCAAATGTTGGTTCATAAAATTGGACTAATTGAAGATGATTCATATTTGTTAGCCATTAATACATTAATTGATTCAACCTTAAATGAAAATGTTGTTTTTGAGCTTAATCAAGAGCAAAAGACTCGCATAGATAAAAGTATTAAACAAGCTGAAACGGGTAAGACCTTAACTATTAATAAAGCTTTTGACGATATTGATGAATGGCTGCAAAAAAAATAATATTAACAGAAGAAGCCAAACTTAGTATTATTGAGATACTTGAATTTTATATCCTTCAGAATGGAAATTCAAACTACACCTTGCTCTTCGAGATGTTCCGCAGGGCATCTCGAAGCATAGATAAATAAAGATTTATAATCTTTAATTTTCTTTAACTCTTAATTTTTAATGTACTTTTCAAATTTATAATAACCTAGCCTTCCGCTCGCGAAGCATGATTTTCGCAGTGCTGTGCAAAAAGATTTCAAGCTTGGGTTTGTGCAGCCTTATAGGTTTTGCCATGTGAAGCGGATTTAGCCATGAGGCAAAACATATACAGCGGCAAGGGGAAATCTTTTTGAGGTAGGGTAGGGGGCAGGCAGGCACCTTGAAAATCGAAGCATTTTTGTTTCCTTTTGATGCTTCAAAAGGAAAAAGAAAAACAATTAGATAGATGATAATTTGGAAACTTATTTTATAACGTTCTTTTGTCTTGATACAAAAGAACCAAAAAATCAAGACTATCATTAAATCTTGGAAAATGTAATTTGCTTTTTTATTGCAGCGCATACTAAGCCGTCATGTAAGAGCTAATGAGTCATAGTAAATAGTATAGGCATGACTCAAGTATGCTTACCACTACCCACCATCCACAAAAAATCAAAAACATTTTCTGGCAGATTTTATGAATGTCGAACGGATAATAAACCGATCGCGAAGCCCGATTTTCGCAGTGCTGTGCAAAAAGATTTCAAGCAAGGGTTTGTGCAGCCTTTTAGGTTTTGCCATGTGCTGTGGATTAAGCAAAGCGGCAAAAACTAAGCAGCGGCAAGGAGAAATCTTTTTGAGGCTGGCAAGTGTGTTGGGAGGCACCTTGAAAATCGAAGCATTTTTGTTTCCTTTTGATGCCTCAAAAGGAAAATGAAAAATAATTAGATAGATGATTAATTAGCCTAAGACAAGAATAAATAATTAGTAGCGAGACGCTATCGAATGCTGAGTTGCTATATAAATACTTTGATTTTTCTTTCATTTTAAACAACAGAATTCAATTGAGAATAAAAATGCCATATTTGTAGCTTATCAAAATAATTTTAGCTTTATTAGATCTTTAAAATACACCTCTATAAAAACAATTAAGAGAATGGGTAAATAGTAATCATTGAAAATATTTTATAAAAATGGGTAAGGATAGCGCCATAAAATTATTCGAAGAAAAACAAGTAAGAACGCTTTGGGATGCGGAGCAAGAGAAATGGTATATTTCTATAGTAGATGTAATTGCCATACTTACCAATAGTCCAAATCCAAGAAAATATTGGAGTGTTCTAAAAACTAGGCTAAAAGCTGAGGGTAGTCAGTTGACTACAAATTGTAGTCAACTGAAAATGCAATCAAGCGATGGTAAATTTTATAAAACCGATGTAGCCGATACAGAGCAACTTTTTCGTCTTATACAATCCATTCCATCACCCAAAGCAGAGCCATTTAAACTATGGTTGGCACAGGTAGCATCTGAACGATTGGATGAAATGCAAGACCCAGAATTGAGTATAGACAGGGCATTAGAAAACTATCTGAACTTAGGTTATTCTGAAAACTGGATAAATCAGCGATTGAAAAGTATTGAAGTAAGGAAAGAATTAACAGACGAATGGAAGAATAAGGGTTTAAAAGAGGGGCAACAATTTGCTACTCTTACCGATATAATCACCAAAGCTTGGGCTGGCAAAACCACCAAGGAATACAAAGTTCTCAAAGGTTTGAAAAAAGAAAACCTAAGAGATAATATGACCAATACCGAACTTATACTTAATATGTTGGCTGAAGCATCTACTAAAGATATTTCTGTTGCTGTGAACCCAAAAGATTTTGAGGCAATTAAAAAAGTAGCTTAACAAGGTGGGAATGTAGCCAAAGTTGCGATGAAAGAATTGGAAGCTAAAACAGGGAAAAAAGTGGTTTCGGCAAATAATGCAAAATCTGTATTGAAAGAGATTGATGAAGTTAAAGAACTTCCATCTAAGAAAAAGTAGGATGATAAATACTAACAAAATATTGAGGTATATTCAATTAAAACTTGAGCGTCAAATTCGTTTAGAATGTGGTCAAAAAGTATACATCGGTAGGAGTAAATCTTTTTGTTCGAAAGGTTAATCGAACGGAGTCGAAATGGCGTTTCGGCTCCGCTCAACGCCCATAAGGCATCTCTGCCTAAGGTTGGTGTTATTCTAAATGTTCATTATATGTTTGGTGACGCTAAGATAAACACCAATTATTGGCAAGAAAATACCCTACAATTTTCAACCCCCAAAACAATATCCCCTTTTAAACCTTATAGTGTTATGACCCGAAACGAAACCTTGCTTCATTTAAGACCTGAAATAAAATTCGATACTAGCAAAACAAGCCTTTATGTAGAGACCTTTCAAAACCAAACCCTGCGTCCTATACTTAAATGGCAACACGATATTGTCATTCGTTTATTGAACAATAATCTTGCTGAGCATACATTGCCTATTGATAAAAAAGAGCAATTGGTTTTTATTACAAAATACCTAAGTAAGAACTTAGTTTTAAAACAACAATTGATTGGAATTTGTATGGGGCTTTTTACGGATGATGAAATCGAATACTATCTTCAAAATCAGAAAACAATAAACTCAAGGTTGAACCAATTGATATTGAAAAAAGCTTTGGATTATTATATGCTTTAAAAAGGGCTTCATGCTAATTTAATTTTTATGCACTAAACAAAATAACTGTTTTAAGAATGAAATTTTACCATAATCAGGAAGAAAATCACATCGTATAATCTTAATAAATATAAGTAAATGGTATTTGATGAGGATTTGTTATCTATAATCCAAAACTGTAACACTTAAATCAGTGCACCGTGCACCGACAATAGAGCACCTAGTAAGTTAAGTTGAAGTCAATTTCTCGACTCCGCTCGAAATGACAATGTCTATAAACAGAGCAACTGTGAACAATCAAACTGTGAACCGAAAAATTGTGCTCTGTGCTCTGTGAAACGAATAACCGTGAACCGAGCAGGTGTTAAGTAGAAGTCAATTTCTCGTCTCCGCTCGAAATGAAAATGTCTATAAACAGAGCAACTGTGAACCGACAAACTGAGAACTGTTAACTGCCCAACCGTGAACCGATATACTGTGAACTGTGAACTGTCCAACCGTAAACTGTCAAACCGTGAACCGAGCACCGGCAACCGCACACTATCACCTCCTCCTCACCCAAAAATAAACAGGAATGCCCGCCAACACAATGGCTAATCCAGGATAGGTATAATTGGGTTTGTAAATCAAGAGACTAATACAAATAACACTTGCCATGATGATATACAAGGCAGGAAGATAGGGATAGGCAAAAACTTTATAAGGACGTGGTAAATCAGCTTGCTTTTTTCTTAAAACAAACAAGGCTGCAACAGTTAATATGTAAAACAACAATACGGCAAACACCACATAATCCAACAAGTCGCCATAGGAGCCAGAAAGGGTTAAAAGACTGGCCCAAATAGCTTGTATAATGAGCGCATATTGGGGAGATTGATTCTTATTAAGGTTTTCGGCTTGTTTGAAAAACAATTGGTCTTTGGCCATGGCAAAATAAACTCTTGCTCCACTTAAACACAATCCATTGATGCAACCAAAAGTGGAAACCATAATTAATATAGCCATTAATACTGCGCCTATATCTCCAAAAACAGTTTGCATCAGCAAGGTTCCCACCCTGTCAGATTGGACATTTTTGATGGCCTCAAATGGCAATGCATTTACATAAACGATATTGATTAAAATATAAATAAGCAAAACACTTCCTGTTCCAATCAATAATGAGCGCGGCACGTTTTTCTCAGGCTTGTCAATTTCGCTAGCCGTAAAAGTGATATTGTTCCATGCATCACTTGAGAAAATAGAACCCACCAATGCTGCACAAAACACCCCAATTGATAACTCAGGACTTGATGAACTCAGGATATTATTTGAGCTTAAGGCATCACCTGCATGGTTCAACACAAAGTAAACGCCTGCCAGTATCACAATAACAAGGGCAATAATTTTTGCAGAAGTGAAAATATTTTGAATAAGAGCACCCGATTTTATTTCTCTAAAATTACTTAAACTAAGAGTCCAAATAACCACAATGCCTAATATTTGAGCTGCACTGATTTTAAAATTGGCTACTTCAAATAATACATTGTTTTCTGAAAATACCGGAAACAAAATGGCTGAAAATTTAGCAAAAGCTACAGCCACAGCTGCAATCGTTCCACTTTGGATAACGGTAAATAATGTCCAACCATATAAGAAGCCAAAGAGGGGGCCATAAGCCTCTTTTAAGTATATATATTGCCCACCCGCTTTGGGCATAGAAGCGGCTAGTTCCCCATAGCTTAATGCAGCCAATAGTGTTAGAATAGCCGTTACAACCCATGCCAAAATAAGATACATGGGGCTGCCCAAATCTCTTGCCATGCCTGAAGAAACAATGAAAATTCCCGAACCTATCATGCTGCCCATTACAATCATGCTTGAGTCGAAAAGGCTTAGTTTTTTGATGTTATCCATAGGATTTATGTGTTAAGCTTTTGAGCAAATATGTTGAGCATGGGGCAACCAATTTTCGTTAGATTCAATCAGAATTCCATTCACCCCAACTGCTTCTCCGCAATCAATGTCACGTTGTTTGTCGCCTATAAAATAACTCTGTTTTGGGTCAATCTGGTATTTTGAAACTGCTTTTTCAACCATTAAACTACCCGGTTTGCGACACAAGCAATGTGATACAATAGGGTGGTGTGGACAGTAATAAATTTCAGTAATTTCGATACCATGCTTTCGCAATTCACTCATCATAAAATCATGAATAGTAGAAAGTGTTTCATGGGTGTATTCGCCTTTAGCAATGCCTCCTTGGTTGGTAATCACTATCAATAGGTATCCATTATCAAAAAAAAGTTTAAGACCTTCATAGATATGGTCCAATAATTTAAAATCCTCAAATCGTTTGATATAGTCGCCCACTTCGTGGTTTAACACACCATCTCTATCTAAAAATATTGCTTTTTGCATGGGTTACAATTTTATATTTTTTCTCAATAATAACATCAAAATTGAATTATTGTACGTTTAGTCTTATTATTGAAAAAATTCCGTGATACCAAGAATAGTAATAATACCGACCTATAACGAGAAAGAAAACATTGAAGATATTATCCGTAAGGTGGTCTCACTTAATCCTGTTTTCAATATTCTCATCGTTGATGATAATTCACCTGACGGCACTGGAAAGATTGTGAAAGGACTTCAAACCGTATTCCCTGGGCAATTGTTTATGCTTGAGCGTAAAGAAAAGAATGGGCTTGGAACTGCATATATAGATGGTTTTAAATGGTGTATTCAAAAGGGATATGATTATATTTTTGAGATGGATGCAGACTTTAGCCATAACCCAGATGATTTGGCTCGACTTTTTAATGCCTGCGAAAAGGGTGCTGATTTAGCTGTTGGCTCTCGCTACAAAACAGGTGTGAATGTAGTTAATTGGCCCATGAGTCGTGTGATGCTATCCTATTTTGCATCAGCCTATGTGCGCATGATTACGGGCATGGACATTAGAGATACTACTGCAGGTTTTGTCTGTTACAAAAGAGCCTTGTTGGAACATATCAATTTGGAGAAAATAAAGTTCAGAGGGTATGCCTTCCAAATTGAAATGAAATTTACGGCTTGGAAACATGGTTTTAAAATAGAAGAAGTGCCTATAATTTTTACAGATAGAACAAAAGGGGAATCAAAGATTTCAAGAGGCATTATCAAAGAAGCCATTTGGGGTGTGTTTAGTATGAAACTTAGAAGTTTCTTTAAAAGCTATAACCAAATTGTCTAATCCTTAACAAAATTGATATTGAGTAATCATACAAAGCGAATGAAAAACAGATTCATTTTAAAACTCATTTTGTGCTTTTTTGTAATAACTATTTTTTATGCATCTTGTAAGCAGCGTTATTGGTTTCGTGGTAAAGTAAATTCAGAAAAAGACAGCGGAACTCTTGAAAAAAGTTATCAAATTGCATGGTAAAAAAAATCATTATATACCTTCTATTTTTCATTTCATTCACATTGATATCAGTGCATTTGCATGCACAGAAAAATATCGAAATAGGCCAATTGGAAAATGGAATAATTTCAATAAAGCAAAATATGCAAGTCCCAATTGACAAAGCATTGGAGTGGACATTTAGGGATGGAACAAAGGTGCAAGAGTTGAAGATAGAGCAAATAGGAAACGGATATTTTTTATTGGCAGTTTGCAACTACATGAACTATAAGCGCAATGCAGCTATCAACCTCGATTTGCAAGGAAATTTTTTTCTGTTAAATGAAGATGCGATGCTTAAAATATGCTCAGCAGTAGCGTGTCAAACCTGTAATTTTTTTATTGAGAACAATAAGATTATTGCTTGTAAATGCGAACAAACAGGTAGTATCAGCAACCATTGCCACTACAAATCATCAATGGCAACCACCTTTATACAAAACCTAAAACGGGCAATGAAGAAGCAAGAATAAAAATAGATTTGAAAGACACTCATTTCGTAATGTTTTTTATTCAAGAATTCCAATGCAATTTTATAACTAAGTTTAATCCTTGGTTATTCCCCTCCTTTGAGGGTTAGGGGTGGGTTTTTAATGTATATTTTTACCAAATATTCCAATCCAGATAAGACCATAATATTGTTTTAATGAAGTAGCAAGGAAAAGTCCATTGAGTCCTGTCCAAATGGCGTTACGCCTCCTATCAAAACCTTTCAGATCCGCTCAACACCACAAGGCAACTTGAAAATCAAAGTATTTTTGTTTTCTTTTTGATGCCTCAAAATGAAAATGAATAGTATCTTGATAGATGAATGCGTAGCAATGGTTAGACAATATTTAGTAGATAATAAATACCTCTAAATTTTAAATAACCCAAATAAAATATAGCTGCTGTTTTATAGCTTTTTTTATACCCCTCTACTCAATTTCCAAATCGAACCACTTTGATTTTTTTTAGATTGTAATAAACCCGAGTGTGATAGATTTATTAGAATATCTTCTGCTTCTTTTTTTTCCAGATCCATTAGGTAGGTAAACTCGTGGGTAGTCATACTCTGGTATATCTGAAATAGCTCCAAAGGTTTTCGTATTGTTTTATCTTTTTTTGCAGCTGGATACAAATTTAATATGGCATTTTCTAAGGTTTCAAATTCTTGGTAGCCGCTCAAAATGATACTTTCATTTTGTTGATTAGAAAAAATAAAAGTAGGAAGTACTCTAACGTTTAATTCAATAGCATACTCCAAATCTTCTTCAAATTTTACTAACGCCATTTTGCCAATATCATCAATAAGTCTTTCCCTGTCTAAGCCCACCTCCATTGCCGTTTCTATTAATAAATCAATATCGGTGATGTTTTTACTTTCAAAAAATAAGAGTTCTTTTATTCTTCGATGAAAATGAAAAGCTTTGATTTTATTCTGTAATTGTGCTGCTTTGATTGCAATGGAAGGAGGAAACGAAGAGGATAAAGGAGATTCCAACCATACATTTGGCGAGATAGGCATATTGTACTTCTCGGCCATTTCTTTCCAATGTTCAGCTGCATCATTGGGGTTTTTAATTTTGCCACTGTTATAACCTTGCCAACTTGGAAGCAATCCTCCCATGTGATATTTAATCTCGAAATATTTGCTATACCTCAAAGATAATTTTCTTAATTGGGGTTGAACTAGCCAACAAGTTGAACAAACGGGATCAGTAAAATACAATAATTGAATGACAGGTTTCTCTATCTCTTTCTGATTTAATTGGGTTATTAATGGTAAAGTAACTTTTGCATCTGTGGGTTGTAAGAAATTATCTTTTATTTCCCTACCCAAATTAATATGCTCTTTTAATTGGGTTGCCCTAGCTTCATAAAATTTATGACAATTATCCTCAAATGTAGATTTATTATTAATAAGCAATTCTGCCATTTTACTTGCATCAAGCAAGGCATTGGTAGTTCCTGCGCTTGTAAATGGCAGAGCCACATGCGCAGCGTCTCCAATTAAGGCAACATTGCTTTTATGAAAAGCTGGCAATAAATCAAAGTCGGTTGAGTGCCACACATAGTTGTTGTTAAAATTATTTTTTGATAAAATTTCAAACACTTCTTCAGGGAAATGATTTAAGAGTTCATAGCACAGTGACCTCAGATTTTCAGGAGATTCATCTTTGTTTTTCTGGAGGTTCACATCAAACTGCATGAACCAAACCATCTCTTCATTTGAGCATGGAATTAAACCTATGGCAAGTCCATTTTTATTACAAATATATTTTGTAAACGTGCTTGGTAAACGTGCAATTAAATTAGGATTATGCACAACTCCAACTATTTCTTTTACTTGAACTGGAGTGAAATTTATATCACCAAAAAGGGATTGTCTTACCCTTGAATTTGCACCATCACAACCAATAAATATATCTCCATATTCTACATCTCCATTGGCAAAAGCAGCAGCTATGGCTTTTTCATTTTCATAAATGAAGTGAGAGAATGTTCTATTATAATGTATTTCACTTTCAGAGATAAAATCATTTAGATACTTAATAATGTCAATACGTTTCATACATATCCAAGACTCAAGTTCGGTGGATTGAATGATGGCATTATCCGGTCTTTTTAATACAATTTTATCTATTACTTGGCCAGGTATTTCAATAGCGGGATTGAAAGCAGAAATATCATTTAAGATATCCATTGCATCAGGATGCATTAGGAAGGCATGACCCTTTCGAGGCATTTCTGAATCTCTTTCATTTATCGAAATTTCGAAACCATTGTTTCGCAGTATTACAGCCAAAGCCATTCCTGCTATTCCACTTCCTATGATTACTACTTTCATCTTTCGTTCAGTACTTTTGTTATTCGATCCAAACCTTCTTTTAATATTTCTTCTGAGGTGGCAAAACTAAGTCGAATATGGCCCGCAGCTCTATCTCCAAACCACTTACCTAATCCGGGAACAACAGCTACTTTGGCTTTTTCTAGCAATAAAG